>Ga0208854_1000038_pt1 | contig 25902 bp, 20 predicted proteins | sample LakMenEpi30Nov11_FD_150748 | JGI IMG/M metagenome (GOLD analysis project Ga0208854, IMG submission 150748) | Freshwater microbial communities from Lake Mendota, WI - 30NOV2011 deep hole epilimnion (SPAdes) | ecosystem: Environmental > Aquatic > Freshwater > Lake > Epilimnion/Euphotic zone ...
GAATTATTGGCAATGAAATCAATTACAACTGCTTGTTCATAGTGATTCCATCCAATTCCATGTAGCTCATTTTCTTGATTACCCCCTGAACGGTTACGACCTATTGCTTGAAGAAATTTCCCTTGAACAACCTACTAAATAAGGAGTCTAATCCATGACTGATGCCAACAAAATCCTGAACCTGGGCAATGATATTAATACCGATGATATTATTCCAGCTAAAAGGGGGACTAATGATGATCCAGACCACTTGAAACTCTATGCTCTAGAACACATCATTGGCGTGGGAGAACTACTCAAATACGATGAGATCGAAGCAGGGGATAATTTTGGCTGTGGATCAAGTCGAGAAATTGCTCCCATTGCTCTAAAAGCGGCTGGAATTAAAAAAGTTAAAGCGCGATCGTTTGCAGAGATTTTCTATCGCAATAGTATTAATATTGGACTCCCCTTAGAAATTATGGGAGAGACGGAACAAAACCCTGTGGTAGAAGCGATCGCCACTGCTGGGGGATTAATGGCCTTTAACCAAAAGCGTCGTCAAGGAGAGGTTAATATTCCGCCTAGTGTCACTCCTGCCCGTCCCATGACCAGGGTGGAAAAGATGTTAGCAAAAGCCTCTGGCAATGATTATGTTAAACCAGGGGAAGGAGTGTTTGCCAAGGTTGATCTGGCTTTATCCCATGATGCGGTGGCTAGTTCGGTCGCAAAGGTATTTTATGACAATTATGGGAAAACTGCCCAATTATGGGACGCGCAACGGGTGGTATTAGTCGCTGATCACTTTATTCAAACTAATGACATTCGCATTGATAACAAAGCCCCTGTCATGTACGAGCAGATGGTCAAATTTGCCCAAGCTCAAGGCTGTCATCTGTTTGATCTGGTTTCCCCAGGGGAAGCGGCGGGTATCTGTCATGTTTTGTTACCAGAAAAAGGATTTATTCGCCCTGGCATGATCATCGCTGGAACGGACTCCCATACCTGTACCTATGGAGCTTTAGGAGCTTTTTCCACAGGGGTGGGAACCACAGACATGGCCAATATTTTTGCGATGGGGGATATGTGGATACGAGTCCCACCGACCCTGGTGTTTGAGTTATCGGGAACCCTGCCTGCTCAGATTAGTGCCAAGGATATTATTTTGTTTATTCTGGGCAAATTGGGCTGTGGGGGAGCCACCAGCAAAGTCATGGAATTTCGTGGCTCTATCATTAAACAATTGCCCTTAGATGAACGCCTGACCTTGGCTAATATGGCCATTGAATGTGGTGCTATGTGTGGTTTAATTGCGGCGGATGAGGTGACAAACGATTATGTTACCAGTCGCACATCAATCGGGTTTGAAGACGCGTGCGCGAAGCGTGCCTTTGGCATCGCTGACCCCGATGCCGAGTATGAGGCTGTTTATCAGTTTGACCTGAGCCATTTGGAACCCCAGGTGGCCCGTCCCCCTAAACCAGATCAGGTAGTCAACATTAGTCAATTAGAAGATGTTCCCATCACCAAAGCTTTCATCGGCTCCTGTACTGGCGGAAAACTCTACGATCTTGCCCAAGCGGCGGCTGTATTAAAGGATCGTCAGGTTGCCCAGGGGGTAGATTTATTCGTCGTGCCAGCTTCGATGGAGGTACGTCAAAAAGCCGAAGAATTGGGCTATCTTGCCATTTTTGAAGAATCTGGAGCGCAAATGCTCAAATCTGGTTGTGGAGCTTGTATCAATTCAGGAAAGGGAGTATTAGACAAGGAAGAAACGGGAGTCTATGCCACCAATCGTAATTTTAAAGGACGGAGTGGCGACCCTACCGCTAAAAACTATTTAGCTTCTCCTAGAACTGTCGCAATTTCAGCTATCAAAGGAAAAATTAGTGCCAATCTTGATTAATACTTTTCTGATGATTGTTACCTATGACTATTAACTATGATGATCTGCAAGAACCCTTTAATAAATTCTCAACCCTAGTTGAATTACTCCGTTATCGGGCCAGTAGCCAACCTGAACGCATTGCCTATATTTTTCTGCGGGACGGAGAAACCGAAGAAGCTCGTTTAACCTATGGGGAACTGGAGCAAAATGCTAGGGCGATCGCGCCTCTTTGAACTAAATTGGGTTTTTCTTGTGTTAACCAAAACTATGAAATGGCGATCGCACTGGCTGGCAAGAACAAAATTTTAAGCTTGGCAGGGATTATCTGGTGTAGGATGCAATCCAGTTTGTATCCAAAATCGTCTTGTTTCTCGGATGGAATCGTTTTCTGGATAACGGGTATCGTTTAAATCAAGCCGAAGACAAGTTGCGCGACCAATGGGTGTAGTTCCTTTTATCACAATGCCCTGATCTTGCCAAACAAAATGCTCTGCCCACTTCTGTTGACGAGGATTAAAAATAGGGACGATTTCCTGAGTTTCGGGATCAATACCAGCCACAAAATTGTAGCGTCTCTCGTTGCAACGACGACAGGCAAGTGCAAGATTGTCGAGTGCGTCAGAACCACCCAAAGATTTTGGAATAACATGATCAATGGTGAACCTATTGGCACTCAAGCGTTCTGGAGAATGACAATATTCACAGATATATTTGGCACGCTCTCGAATAGCTTGCTTCAGTTCATCACTAATTGGCATTTTGAGCAGCAAGCATGGCGTTGATACGAGTAAAAATACGATCTAATTCGCTGATCGCATCCAATTCAGAGATTTCATCAGGAGTGATTTGATCTGCTTTTTTCTGTTCTAGTAGGCTCTCCATTCGCAGTTGAAGAGATTCACTGAATTTGAATAAATTCCAGTTGCCAACTTTTTCGAGTTGGATTTCATTGATTAAAGAAGATGGCTTGTTAAGAGTTGTAACCATTTAGCCTCTATTATGCGTTATAGACAAATTATCATTCTTTATGTGAAACCAATAATTGTTGAGTCGAATTGTCATAGGCTTGACCTCGATTTCAATGTTGCTTCTCCATTTTATCCTTCAGAAAGGCAACCCCGCCAAAAAAGTTGCGATCACCACTTTGACCCGACTCCCTCCGTAACTAATTGTAGTATTTGTCCCTATTCAGTTATTTGTGAAAGCAATGTCAGCTAAGGATCGCGGCTCTTTGAACTAAAGTTGGTTTTCTTTGTGTTAACCAAAACTATGAAATGGCGATCGCACTATCTGAAAGTGCCAGGCTAGAAAAATAAAGCTATAATTCCAACATGATATTCTCTACCGTACTTTTAGCGATTATGATAATTTGTTAATTGTGTCTAACTCTTAACTCCTTCACCGAGGTAATCATCAATGGATACTCAGTCCCTAGACCATAATTTTCACTCCGCCGATGTTTCTAACTTACATACTGATTTGCATACACACCAAGATTTGTTGAATGATCCAGCCATTGGAGTCCATCATGATCCTTTCGCTCCATCCAGTATTGGAGTTTATGAGCCGAATCATGTTCATCGTGGATTTGATAGTCAGCATTTAGCGGATTATCAGCCTCATCATGCCAATAGCTTGCTCGATCATCAGTATTCTCACATTAATCATAATTCTCATTTGGAGCATTCTTTTGAAAACCAGCACTTAGCGGATTATCAGCCCCATCATGCCAATAGCTTGCTTGATCATCAGTATTCTCAAGTTGATCATTCTTCCCATTTGGAGCATTCTTTTGAAAATCAGCACTTAGCAGATTATCAGCCCCATAATGCTAATGGCTTGCTTGATCATCAATACTCTCACATTGATCATACTTCTCATTTGAATCATCCTTCTCAGCGATCGGGTTCTGCTAGTTTTACCCCGTCTTCCCCTGCTGAGGTTGTGAAAAATAAGGAAGTCATTATCAAAGACGAGTTTGGCCATGACAAGTCAGGCACGGTAACAGATAAGCATAGTGACGGCACTTACAAGGTTGAGACCAGTAAGGAAGTTTATGACAATGTTTCCTATCATGATGTTCAGAAATATGGCCCCAAGTGACGATCCATCGTAGAACAGGCATCTTGCCTGTTGCTGTTGCGCTTTCTCGTTGCTTTCTTATCATGATGTTCAGAAATATGGCCCCAAGTGACGATCCATCGTGTCGTAGAACAGGCATCTTGCCTGTTGCTGTTGCGCTTTCTCGTTGCTTTCTGCCATTAACAGGACAGGCTGGAATCCCATCCCGATTAGATAGACATTCTTTTCTTCTTTTCCGACTGGACAGGTTGGAATCTCATCCCCATTGGATAGACATTCTTGACTGTTGCCTTCTTTTTTCTGACTGGACAGGCTGGCAGCCTATCCTACGGGAGAATTTTTAGGGGATTTTGCCTATAATCAAAGGATCGCTTTGTTCTGGATTACTGGGATTAATTGGGATCAAATTAAATTTACAAAAAATTATTGTGGAGAAATTAAAACTATGCCTGTAGCAGAAACTATGGCTGGAATGTATGTTATAAGTGGCTTGTCTTCTATCGTATCAAGTTTAATATCGAGTGCGGCTAATACCTGGTCATCTCATAAAAACCGTCAATCGTCTGAAAGAATTCAAGCTTTAAGTCGAGATTCATCGGAAGAGGTGGCACGGTTAAGCAGAAAGCATTCTGCTGAAATGCAATATAATCAATTAAAATTTTCGGTTTTACAACAACGGGAAAATCAGGAGTTTCAAAGAGAGTTAGCGGCTCTGAACCATGAGCGAGCTAAGGAAATTGAGGCTTATCGGGCGCAAGTCAATTTTGCGATTAATCAGAAAAATCTGGATTTTCAGAAGTGGCGTTTTGAGCAGGAGAAAAAGATTCAGTTTGAAATATTGCAATTACAGCAAGATTTTCAACGTGATTTAGTTCGTTTGCAACATCAAAATGCGGTGGAGCAAATGCGAGAAAAATCAAGATCGGATAAATCTCCTATTGCTAATTTATCTTTTGATTTACTGGAAAATTCCTTTGCTCATGGGGTAATGCCTTTAAAGTTATTTCTAGCACCACCTTCTTTAGATCATGATCCCAGTACAGGTAAGCCATTAACGTCATGTTATGAGACCTATTTAGCCGAAGAAATTGACCAATTTTTGAACCAAGGTTATTCAGGAAGTCATCACCATCCTGTGCAATTAGTTGATCGAGCTTTGGAGTCTAAAAAATGGGGCGGGGGTTCGATGTTACAGGCTCTTCATGGACAACTAAAAAGTATTCCTGTTTTGGTTTTGGAGTCGGATATTAATTTAGGGGATTTGGTGAATTTTAAGCTGGGTTATTGGTCGGCAGGGGATGTTTCCTACACTAAAGCTACTATTTTGTCTGGTCAATCTTATTCTGATTTACTTTATTCTGTAGCCAAAAATCGGGCGTTAGAATGGGAAAAAACTCGCCAAAAACTCAAAGAGATTGGTAAGGATGAAGCTTTTATCAAGGAAAAAGGAGGACTGAATGAGGAAAATTTACGGATTCTTTACGAAGAATTAGCTGAAAAAGCTGAAATTGAACAGCATGGTCTGGATTTGACCGTTATGAAGAAATATAAGCTCAGTAGTCTCGATTATCGTGCGTTTTATCAATATTTGGCTGTATGGCATTGTTTGGCGATCGGGCTTTATGCGGATATTCTCTTTTTGGGTAACTCTTGGGATAATACACCATTATTACCAAGTTTTATTCCGTATTTGTTGGAGAAATACCAAAGTAATCCGCTTTTAACGCCAGATTTTTGGCAGGAAGCTATTTCCAAAATTGTGAAGTGTTATGGGGAATTTTATGACAGTTTGACGGTGAATTCTGCCTATTGCGCGCCTGATGTTCGGATGAAGTTGGCATTATCTTTGGCTAATTTACCCAGTGAGTATGGCTATTTGGCTTTAGAACAGGGAAATAAGGCTTTTTCTGATTGGCTAGATGTCAATAATGTACCTTCAGATAAGGTTTTTGATGTTGAAAATGATGAAGATTGTCAGGTATTAAAGCGGATTATTTATCAGGAGGATAAGCCATTTTTAGAGTCTTTAAAATTGTTATTAGAAAAGGTAAGGGATGCGGACAGGATCGAGGCAAGTCAAACGGAAGGGATTAATAGTCTTTTATTGGGTTGGCAGTTTTTGAGTCGTTTTGGGAATATTCCCCAGTTACCAGCGATGGAAGCGATCGATTTACCGATGATTGTGGAGGAAAAAGTAAAGCCTAATATGCCGAATCTTTCAGAAAATTTTACGGAAATGTTGCCTGGTGAGGTGGCATTAGAAATGATTTCTATTCCTGCGGGTGAATTTATGATGGGTTCAGATGGTTATGATGATTTAAAGCATGATTATTATTTGGAACATCTTCCTGATCACGATGCGGCAAGCCCCATGCACAAGGTAAAATTTCAGGCTTTTTGTATGGGGAAATCTCCAATTACTCAAGCTCAATATCAAGCTGTTATGGGAAATAATCCGTCTTTTAATGGTTTTAGCACAAATTTAAGTCATCATAGGGAAAGGTATTATCATGATCACAAAAATAACCCTGTTGAATGTGTTAATTGGAATATGGCTCAAGAGTTTTGTCAAAAGTTATCAGAATTGACAGGGAAAAACTATCAATTGCCGACAGAATCTCAATGGGAATATGCCTGTCGAGCAGGAACTACGACTAAATATTTCTTTGGAGAGAAGTATCAATATATTAAAAAATACGGGCTTATACAGAACCACCAACACCTGTTTTTTGTTGACAAAAGAAACCATGACTTTTACGAATCTTTTGGTGTTGCTTCTGGGAGTAATCACGATACTAAGCCCGTAATGTCGTTTAAGCCTAATCTCTGGGGATTATATGATTTAATAGGAAATGTTTGGGAATGGTGTCAAGACGATTGGATTGATGGTTATTGCGGACATCCTTCTGATGGTTCGGCAGTAAATACAGGAAGCAGTCAAAAAGTAGTGAGAGGAGGCTGTTTTACTAGTTCACAAAATGATTGTTGTTCTTTTTCTCGAAGCTTCAGGGGTGATAGTATTATTGATCGAACCATTGGGTTTAGGGTTGTTTGTGTCCCGTAGAACAGGCATCTTGCCTGTTACTTTTTGCCTGTTACTTTTTGCCTGTTGCTTTCTCCCATTAACAGGAAAGGCTGGCAACCTATTCCACTTTTTGAGCAACTGGACAGGCTAGAAGCCTATCCTACGATTTGAATTATTTTCCCTAATTAATTTGTCAGGTTTAGGCGTTTATCTTGCTTTTTGATTAACAGGACAGGCTGGAAGCCAGACTGATGAAAATCTATCCAATAGCTGATTAGTAGAACAGGCATCTTACCTGTTGCTTTCTCGTTGCTTTCTCCCATTAACAGGACAGGCTGGAAGCCTATCCTACGGTTAGAACTCTTCCCATAAAAAAGGGTAATCTTCAGGAATTTCTGTCAAGCCAGCCTTAACAGGATTTTGCCGAATATATTCCCAAAAATTAATAAATTCTTGATTATTCCTGACAATCCGATCATACCGTTCCACTTGCCAAACTATTCCAATATGCTGCATAACTTTAGGAATTTGTTTAGAACTATAACTTTTAATACTGTGTAAAATACTGCTGAGTGACCAATATTTATTATCGGATTTGGGCAAAGGTTGCATCAACCAATGAACATGATCGGGCATAACTACCAGAGCAAAAGTATGATACCTTGCCTTATTTTCAATCTGACTTTGATCAAAAAATAGGCAGCAATCTAATACCAGTTTTCTAGCAGAATGATTGAGTTCCAACTTTTCCCAAGTATTGAACGTAATAAAATAAACCGAACCCAACAATTCCCAATGGGGTAGATTTCTAGTTTTAATGGTAAAATCTCTGTTTTTAAATTGCATAGACTTGTATGAAAATTAGCTATTTTATTAAGTTGAGAATAGCAAACCCAACATTTCAACGGCAAAAATGATCGTTCTCACAATGCTCGATTTCAGCGATCGCATTTGAGACTGAGACATATTGAGATGCGCTCGCAACTTTAACCCAACTCCTTCTGTAACCAATTGTAAATTTTCTATTTAGCTATTTCTGAAAACCTTATCAGCCAAGGAATAGAGCGATATTAAACAGCGATCGCCCTTCAACAACTTGCCCAAAAGTATCCAGATAAATTTGAATTACTAGCCATTGAAGGAGGCGGAGAAAACAATCTTAAATTTCATACTAAAGTTACTGAATCCGAAACTCCTTTACAACTTTCTGATAAATTAAATCAAATCTACCGCCAGATTCAATTATTACCAGATACAACAAAAGAACAAATTTTATTAGCAGAAAAAGATCGATATGTAGATCGCTTAGAAAACTTGTTAACTAAAGCCATTGAAAAACCCAACTATTATTTTGAAACGGAAGGAAATGTAACCATGACTCAAAACAAAGGAAACGTCAACATCACTGACACAGAAGGAAATATCAGTGGCATTGTAGCTGCGGGTGAAAATCAAAACATGACAGGCGTTGCCATTGGTGCGATTAGTGGTGCAGTTACCAACACCATTAATCAATTACCTGAAACATCCCAATCAGAGCAACCAAACCTTAAAGAATTGCTGACACAACTACAAAAAGCCATTGAGACAGAAACCGAGTTACCCAATGAAGATAAAGCGGAAGCATTAGAGCAAGTAAAAACCCTGGCTGAGGCTGGTCAAACCCCCCAAGATATTAACCTGCAAAAAGCGGCCAAAACTGCCATGAAAATTCTCAAAGGAACAACTTCTGGACTTTCGGAAACAACAAAACTCGTTTTAGAGTGTAGCAAATTATTACCTGCGATTTCTGCTTTACTCATGCTTGTATAGTCATACCAATTTAAATCTATCTGTAAATAATTCGTTGATAGATTATCCTGGGTCACGGTACGATAGGGCCTTCGAGATCGCGTCAGATGTAATCAACGAAAATTTTACAGCAAGATTTATGCTGTTCAAGAAAATGCTCTTGGGATTTGTTATTCTGAACTTCAATATTCATAATTTAGATTCCTTTACCTTGTTGATGTACGAACTAAATAAACTTTAGCAAAGTTTTACCAGTTTTAGATATTGTTCAAAAGAAAAAGAGTTAAGCTCTAATGAAAATATCAAACATTACCTCGATTATAGATAAATGTGGGGAAAAATACCAGATTCTCACAAAATTGGCTATAACCATAAAAAATCTAAACTGACCGAGAATTTGCGTAGCACCGATTCCCCTGTTAATAAAATCGGTTTCTGCAAAACTTCACAAGCCTGTTGAGGCCGATAAACTTCCACCGTTTGATTTTGAATATCAATTAACCAGCCCAACTGTAAACCATTGTCTAAATACTCCTGCATTTTATCCTGTAAACTTTTCAAAGAATCCGTTTTAGACCGTAATTCAACCAAAAAATCAGGACAAAGCGGCGGAAAACTATCCTGTTGCTCAGGGGTCAAAATTTGCCATCTTTCCCAACTTACCCAAGCCACATCAGGCGATTTATTACTACCATTTGGTAATCGAAAAGCCGTCGAAGAATCAAACACTTCTCCTAACTGGGTTTGGTCATTCCAATTAACAAAATAGGTCACTAACTTAGCATTACGTCGGCCTGTACTTCCCCCTGTTGGCGGCATAATAATTAACTCTCCCGTCGGCGATCGCTCTAAGCGTAAATCTCGATTAGCAGTAGCCAAAAGTTCAAATTGTTCTTGGCTAATAGTTAGGGTGGGGGGAATAATTAAAGTAGATGTCATAGAAGATTGACCATTTGTTAAATTTTAGCATCAGGTAAAGCAGCTTTCATTTTACTAAACCATTCAATTAAATTTTCTAATTGTTGCTTCGGCTTAACTAAACCTAAACCTCGCACAATGACCTTTTTAGGACTATAGACAAAGCGCGATCGCAAATGATTAGGGAGGTTTTGTGCGAGTAAATTCCAGGCTGGTTCCTCCATCGGTGTTTCTAAAACAATATTTTGCTTACCCTCAACTTTAATACGCGAAAAGCCCAGAGAACGAGCTAAATTTTTTAACTCAATTACCTTAAACAATTGCTCTACAGGGGACGGAATAGCTCCATAGCGATCGCTCCAATCGGCAGCAATCAAAGTTAATTCCTTAGAAAATTCTACCGCTGTAATTTGTCGATAAGCAGCCATTTTTTGCTCTAGATCGGGAATATAATCGGAGGGAATTAAGGCCGTAATTTGTAGATCGATTTGTGTTTCCTCTACTTTAGGAATTTCTTGACCTTGAATTTCCCTAATAGCTTCTTGTAACATTTCCATATAAAATTCAAACCCGATCGCTTCCATTTGCCCCGATTGTTCGGCCCCTAAAAGACTACCCACACCCCGAATTTCCATATCACGAGTCGCCAGTTGATAACCCGAACCTAACTGAGAAAATTCCTGTAATGCTTTTAAACGTTGCCGTGCCGTTTCTGTTAACTCTCGTTTACTGGGATAAAGTAACCAAGCGTGGGCTTGAATGCCTGCCCGTCCTACCCGTCCTCGTAATTGATAAAGTTGCGCTAACCCAAATTTTTGAGCATCTTCCACAATAATCGTATTCACCCTGGGAATATCTAAACCCGCCTCAATAATGGTCGTACAAACTAAAATATCGGCCTCACCATCGTTAAAGGCTAACATCGTACTTTCTAACTCCGATTCATCCATTTGTCCATGGGCGATCGCCAGCCTCGCACTAGGAACCATTTCGCGTAATTGTCCCCCCACTTCTTCAATGCCTTCAATGCGGGGAACTACATAAAAAACCTGACCACCCCGATCTAATTCATTACGAATAGCAGTGCGAATAACCTCAGGATTATAGGAAGATAAATGGGTTTTAATAGGACGACGAGAGGGTGGTGGTGTGGTAATTAAACTCATCTCTCGAATGCCCGATAAGGACATATAAAGCGTTCGAGGAATGGGGGTAGCCGTGAGGGTTAACACATCCACTTCCGTTTTCAAAGTTTTAATTTTTTCCTTTTGATTGACTCCAAAACGTTGTTCTTCATCAATCACTAATAAACCTAAATTTTTGAATTTTACCCCCTTGCCTAAAATGCCTTGAGTTCCTACTAAAATGTCGAGTTCTCCCGATGCTAATCTTTCTAAAATCTCTTTTTTCTCAGAAGCAGTCCGAAAGCGATTTAATAAGCCAATATTAATCGGATAGGGGGCAAAACGTTCTTTTAAAGTGTGGTAATGTTGTTGTGTTAAAATAGTCGTGGGAGCTAATAAGGCCACCTGTTTATGACCACTGGTGACAGCCTTAAAAATGGCTCTAACAGCGACTTCCGTTTTGCCAAAACCTACATCGCCACAGACTAGCCGATCCATCGGGCGATCGCTTTCCAAATCCCGTTTAACATCTTGAACGGCCTTAAGTTGGTCAGGGGTCGCTTGGTAGGGAAAGGAATCTTCTAACTCACTTTGCCAAGGGGTATCAGGCGGAAAGGTGTAACCATTTTGTTGGGCGCGTTTAGCATAGAGATTGAGCAAATCTACTGCTAATTTTTTAATGGCTTTACGAACTTTATTTTTGGTTGCCTCCCAAACTTTACCGCCCATTTTATGAAGTTGGGGGGCTTCACTTCCCGTATGACGATAGCGCGATAAACTATCAAAATTATCCGCCGGAACTCGTAAAATGCCATCCGCATATTGAATGACTAGATATTCGCGGGTTTCTAAGGCTTCTAATTTTAAAAATTTACCAATCCCATGACTTTTATGAACAATAAAATCGCCAGGCGAAAGTTTATTAAGATCAACCTGTTTAGATGCCGCTCGACGACGTTTGCGAATATATTCTGGAGTAGCTAAGGACTGTTGCCCAAACAATTCTCGATCCGTGACAATCACTAAACGAAAAGTGGGAAGAATGAAACCCTCTAACTCTGCAATTCCCGCATACTTTAAAGCGATCGCTGTTTTTTGGATCTGGAATTTTTCAATCGCCGGATAATCTCTCGGATTGGGGATAAATTGTACAACACAATCATGTTCTTGTAAGAGGGAAACAGTACGTGACGGTTGGGCTGAAATTAACCAAGTCGCATAGCGTTCTAAGGTCATCCCATGATAGATTTCCCGTTTACCACGTAAAATTTCACTGAGTTTGGCAAATTGGTGAGGCGTGGTCGGAATCGGACGACTAGAAAGATCTAAACTTTCCTTGTCTGTTGCATCGGTTAATTCCGAAAAATAGAGGGTTAAAAATTGACTTTTAATAGTAGCCAAAGAGGTTTGAAAAGCTCGATGAATTTTAGGGAAATTGACATCGCCTAAACCGACCCAATCCTGTTCCACTAACTCACACCAGCGATCGCTATGACTTTCACATTGTTCAACTTCATCAAAAACCCAAATCGTCTGTTCTGGTAAATAATCCTTTAAAGAAGCCGGTTGTTCAAAGGCAAAGCCCAAAAATCGTTGCATTCCCTCTGAGAAAATTTCGGTTTGTAATTGCTCTTTTTCACGTGTCGATAAATAGGGTTCAAGAATTTCTTTTTCGACTGATTGAGAGGTGATCCAGTCGAAGCTCGTAGGGGTTAAAATTAACTTCTCAATATTGTCCAGGGATCGCTGAGTTGCCGGATCAAATTCACGCAACTTTTCCAACTCATCATCAAACCATTCTAAGCGCACTGGCAATTCGGCTGAAACCGGAAAAATATCGACAATATCCCCTCGTCGGCTCCACTGGCCTTCCGTTTCCACAGAGGCAACCCGCTCATAACCCAATCTCGCTAAGGTTTGATCCAATAATTTACTACCGTGGACTGCTCCCACCCGCAAATTGAGACAGTAAGACTGAAAAACCTCTAGGGGCGGAAGATGGGGCTGCAAAGCCTTTTCGGTGGTAATGATGACGAACCCTGCACTGGCCTGTCCCAAATTGGCTAAAACCTGCATCTGGCCCCAAACCATTTCCGATTCCTGATTGGCCGGTTCATAGGGAGAGGCTTCTGAGGTGGGATAGAAATTGACGCTTGGCCAACCCATGATTTCTAATTGCGCCGCCCAACGCCCTGCTTCTTCTAGGGTTGCTGTCACCACGACTAAATTTTGATTTAAGGATTGAGCCAAGGTTGAAGCAATTAACCCCTTCGGCAAACGAGAAATCCCACTGAGGGAAAGCGATCGCGTTTTTTCCAGTTTTTGGCGTAGTTCTGCCGTCAATGGCAATTTTTCAAGATGGCGAATTACAGACGAAAAGGTCATGACCAGAAATTAGAGGGATCGTTAACCAATCTTAACCTGTTGGCTTGCGATCATCTACTCTCTGATAGGCTACAAGCCTAGTCCGACTGAGGGGGTTGTAGTTCACCCAGTCAGGATTACACCTGCAAAGTAAGACCTAAGATATTTGTCTATGGTTTTTCTTACTATCTTCTCTCTAGCCTAACAGTCAGGCTGGCTAGAAAAAATTATCTATCCTTCATTAACTGCCTAAATCCCCTTCCATAATAGAGGCGATCGCCGCTTGAGCATTGGCCTTAAACTCGCGGACACTAATCCGATTCAATAACAAAACGGCACAGACAAGACCCACTGATTGCAAGGCAAACACCAAACCATAGGCAAGAAACGGACTGACAAAGAGAAACTTTCCTAAACTTAAAAACGCGCCTCCCAATACCGTGGCCAAACCCCGTGACATAGCCTGAGCCAGACCCCAGGCACCAATAAAGGTTCCAGCCGTTTCGGCCGCCGTTAAATCCAACATTAAACTAGTGGCTCCGGCGGTAATCATGCCAGAGGCTAAACCAAACAAGAGTAAACCCGATTTTAGTAAGGTCTGATTTTCTAAAAATCCTGCCAAAATTAAAACACTAAAACAAGTGGCCGCCACTAAACAGCCCCATTTCGTTGTACGTTGATTGCCCAGCTTTGGTAAAACTAAAAAGCCCGTTGTAGCAATACCGATTAGGGTTCCCATGCCAAAAAAAGCATTTAATTGGGTGGTTTGAGCAATGCACATACCAAACACTTCCCCTCCGTAGGGTTCCATAATGGCATCCTGCATAAATAGACTAATCGTTAGTAACAACAGAAAGGTGAAAAAAAAGCCTGTTTGCCGACTCGCTGTTAGCACTTTTAAGGCTCGACCCAAGGTAATTTGATCCTCTCGTTCAATGTATTGAGAACGACTCGAAAAACGAGAATATTTGGTTTCTACCCCGAACGTTGCTAGGATGCTAAATAATAAAACGATCGCCGGCATGATCACAAAAACGGGATTGATCGCCTGTTGAAGCTGGGGAATATTGGCGTTTTTTGTTACCTGGTTTGGATCATAGCTGAGGATAGCGGCCCCGCAAATATTGGGAGTATCCAACAGTTTCGAGCTAACAATTGCCCCTACCACAATGCCCACCATTAACATCGACCAAACAATGCCCACTAATTGAGAACGGTTATCCTCATCGGAAACATCCACCAGAAGAGCTGCAAAGGGAACCGAACTGGCACTGAGAGCCAAGCCATAGAATCCAAAAACGATGGCTAAAAGCCCTGTCCAGAGGTAAGTCACCGTTGTCCAACCATTATTTTGCACCGACCAGCCCAACTGCCAAACCACTTGTAAAGCGAGAAAGGCAATGACGGTAAAGAAAATCGCGCCAAGCCAAACATAACCAGTTCGATGGTAGCCAAATAATCTTTTACTGTCCGATAGCTGCCCGAACCATACCCGCACCGGACTGACAAATTGATAGGTGGCGATCGCGGCGGCAGCAATTCCAGGTAACACGGCCAACTCATCAATAAGCAGACGATTCAGGACACCTAGCGTCAATAGAGACATAATGCCCAATCCCATTTGGAATAAACCCAAACGGAACATCGTTAAGAGCTTTAATTTGGGAAGCGTCCCTGGCGGGTGGGATAAAGTAGAGGCATTCATAATGTTATGGTTAATTAATTAAAGACTAAGAACCTAAAACATAATTCCCTGTTCTGGTCTGTTTTCGGGATGACAAAGATCCATAATATAAGAAAATGTCCGATCAACTAGAATTTCGATTTTTTCTTGACTTAACGAAGGCTCAGAAAACATAAAATTTAAAATCATGGTGTCTTGAAAGGTTGTCACTGCCGCACTAAAAATACCACCAAAAACTGCCTGAGCACGAATAAAACTAATTTCCTCTAACTTAAGTAATCCATAATCACTAGGAATGTCTATACGACCTATATTGGTAAGAGCAACGGTTACAGGGGCTTCGTTAGGACGGGATAACAAGGATTCAACTACTTTTTGGTCATCAATGCTAAACAGAAAATATCGTACTGGCTAAAGAAACATTTAATTGTCGTCTCACGTCCCGTGCCAAATTCCAAAAAGAGGTATTTTCCTCAAGGGTATGTAAAGTTTACTTTTTTAACTTCTCTTGCTGTTTTTTTGTTAATTCTTTTTCATTTTTTTAGTAAACTTGATTTTCAAAACGAGATGCGCCACTATTCAATTTCCCATCAATAAAATCATCAGAAATATTCAGTTTTTGCATGATCAAATCCCTAATTTCTGCTGGAGTTCCTGAATTACCCAATTCTTTTAATGCTGCTATAACAGGTTCAAAATATTGAACGAACTGAGGGCCTTTTTTTGGGTTTTGCATTTTACCAAAAAACGTACTTATTGCTCGTCCTATATCATCTACTAAATTGTACAAAGTCGGACTACAATTATAAAGAAAAGTTAAGCCCAATCGCCCATGACTGACCAAAACACCATCCGCATTCGAGGCGCGAGACAACATAACCTCAAAAACGTTGATCTGGATTTACCCCGCGATCGCCTGATTGTCTTTACGGGAGTTTCGGGTTCAGGAAAATCTTCCTTGGCCTTTGATACCATCTTTGCCGAAGGTCAACGGCGGTATGTGGAATCTCTGAGTGCCTACGCTCGCCAATTTTTAGGACAACTAGATAAACCGGATGTGGATGCCATTGAAGGTCTAAGCCCCGCTATTTCTATTGATCAAAAATCCACCTCCCATAATCCCCGCTCTACCGTTGGTACTGTCACCGAAATTTATGACTATTTACGCCTACTTTTTGGTCGGGCAGGCAGTCCCCATTGTCCCCATTGTGACAGAAATATCGCGCCTCAAACCATTGATGAAATGTGCGATCGCATTATGGCTTTACCAGAGCGCACCAAATTCCAGATCTTAGCTCCAGTAGTACGAGGCAAAAAGGGAACTCATAAACAATTACTTTCCAGTTTAGCCTCCCAGGGTTTTGTGAGGGTGAGAATTAATGGTGAAGTGAGAGAATTAACGGACAATATTGAACTAAATAAAAATCATCAACACCATATTGAAATTGTCATTGATCGGCTGATTCAAAAACCAGGACTACAAGAGCGATTAGTCGATTCTTTAAGCACTTGTTTAAAACAGGCAGAAGGCACAGCCATTATTGAAATATTGAATGATCTAGAATCGGAAAAATCATCTCAAAAAACCTTAATAGCTGCCGAAAAACCAGGAATCTATGCCTTGCCCGATAGCAAAGAAATGATCTTTTCTGAAAATTTTGCCTGTCCCGAACATGGGGCCGTCATGGAAGAATTATCGCCCCGTTTATTTTCCTTCAATTCTCCCTATGGAGCCTGTCCTGATTGTCATGGCTTGGGAACCCATCGCACCTTTTCCCCAGAATTAGTTATTCCCGACCCCACTCAACCTTTATATTTAGCGATCGCGCCCTGGTCAGATCGAGATAATTCCTATTATTTATCATTATTATATAGTTTGGGGCAAGCCTTCAATTTTGAGTTGCAAACCCCTTGGCAAAAATTAACACCTGAACAGCAAAATATTCTACTGCATGGTAGCGAAGAAGAGGTGTGGTTTGCCGAAGATTCTCGTTATCACCAAGGCAAGGGCTATTATCGTAAATTTGCTGGTATTTTAACGATGTTAGACCGCAATTACCAAGATAGTTCCTCTGATGCCATTAAACAAAAATTAGAAAAATATATTGTTAATCAAATTTGTGAAACCTGCGCTGGTAAACGCTTAAAACCGGAAGCTTTAGCAGTGCGTTTAGGACAATATCATATTGATGAGTTAACCAGTGCGCCGATTCGAGAAACCTTAGAACGAATTCAGCAATTAACCTTAACCCCTCGGCAAGCTTTAATTGGGGAATTAGCCCTGAAAGAAATTCGCGCTAGATTGCAATTTTTAATGGATGTTGGCCTAGATTATTTGAGCCTAGATCGAGCCGCCATGACCTTATCGGGAGGTGAAGCCCAACGCATTCGTTTAGCCACCCAAATTGGTTCGGGTTTAACGGGCGTTCTTTATGTGTTAGATGAACCGAGTATTGGTCTGCATCAACGGGATAACGATCGCCTCTTAAATACCTTAAAAAGATTGCGAGATTTAGGCAATACCCTGATTGTGGTTGAACATGATGAAGATACCATTCGTCAGGCAGATTATTTGGTGGATATTGGCCCCAAAGCAGGCATTCATGGTGGTGAAATTGTCTGTCAAGGCGACTTAGAAACCCTACTGAAGAATTCCCAATCCCTAACAGGAGCCTATCTCTCTAGACGAATAGAAATTACCACCCCAGAAAAACGACGAGAAGGCAATGGCTCTGCTTTAAAATTGGCAAATTGCTATCAGAATAACCTCAAAAATATTACCGTTGCCATTCCTCTGGGTAAACTAGTTTGTATTACGGGGGTTTCTGGCTCAGGAAAATCTACCCTTATTAACGAGTTACTTTATCCAGCCTTACAACATCATTTAACCCGTCAGGTTCCCTTTCCTAAAAATTTAGAAAGTCTGCATGGTCTGGAGGCCATTGATAAAGTAATTGTCATTGATCAATCTCCCATTGGTCGCACCCCTCGTTCTAATCCGGCGACCTATACCGGCATTTTTGACCCGATTCGAGAAATTTTTAGCCAAACTATTGAAGCTAAAGCCAGAGGTTATAAGCCTGGACAATTTTCGTTTAATGTTAAAGGCGGTCGTTGTGAAGCCTGTGGAGGACAAGGCGTTAATATCATTGAAATGAATTTTTTGCCGGATGTTTATGTGCAGTGCGATGTGTGTAAAGGAACTAGATATAACCGTGAAACTTTGCAAGTCAAATTTAAAGATTATTCCATTGCTGATGTGTTGGAATTAACTGCTGAAGAAGCTCTAAAAGTCTTTGAAAATATTCCCCGCGCTGTCACTCGTTTACAAACATTAGTGGATGTGGGTTTAGGCTATGTCAAATTAGGCCAATCGGCTCCTACATTGTCCGGCGGAGAAGCGCAACGGGTTAAATTAGCGACGGAATTATCGCGTCGGGCCACGGGGAAAACCTTATATTTAATTGACGAACCGACAACCGGTTTATCCTTTTACGATGTTCATCAATTATTAAATGTTTTACAAAGATTAGTTGACAAAGGTAATTCGATTTTAGTGATTGAACATAACTTAGATGTGATTCGCTGTAGTGATTGGGTGATTGATCTTGGCCCCGAAGGCGGCGATCGCGGTGGGGAAATAATTGCGATGGGAACCCCTGAAGCCGTTGCCCAAAATCCGCAATCCTACACGGGTCAATATTTAGCCCAGGTCTTAAAGGTGCATTCACCCTCCTAACATTGCTTAATATTGTCTGCCTCGCCATTGTTTCGGTTGCTGGAAGGCTGACAAAAAAATCCGTACCACTGCGATCGCATCGGCTAGGGGAGATAACCAAAAACAGAGGGCGGCTAAAGATTGTTGCTCTCGATAATAGGAAGGATAAACGGCGAATAAAAGGGCGAAACGAATCACAACTAAAACCCCATTTACGGTGATCGCTGCTTGTAGCGTTAAAAAGTGATTTCCTAAGAGCCAAGCCAGACCTAACGTTCCCAGAAGCCATAGGGGTAAGCTTTGTACTAGGGTTAATAGGGCTAAATCTCCCCAAAGTTCTGTTCGAGACGTGGCATCCTTAAGATCAAGAGATCGCCCCCATTCCCGCCACAATTCCGCCATTCCTGCATACATTCGCACGCGAATAACCTTGGCCCCATCCAAAAATCCGACTTTGTAACCCTGTTGAGCGGCATAACGAGCTAGGGTGACATCATCGCAAAAGGAACGGGCGGCCACTTGATAGCCATCCAATTCAGCTAAAACCGTACGACGACAGAGAAAACATTGGCCATTGGCCATTACCCTGGTCGGTGCTTGGTTGCGAACTCCCGCCGAATCAAAACGGTATAGTAACGTCATTAATAAAGCTGGTTGTAGCCACCATTCACCTGGGGATTCCAGAATAAATTGGGGTGAAAGAGAGAGCAGATCATAACCCTCTTGCTCAGCGGCCTTGAGCAAACTGGCAACCAATCCTGGCTGGGGTTGGGTATCAGCATCAATGCCTAAAATCCAATCACTGGCAGAGGAACTATGACGAAAACCATAATTCAAAGCCCAGGGACGACCGACCCATCCCCAGGGTAAGGGATCATCGGTCAATAACTGGAAACGCGGATCTACTTTGATCGCCTCTTGTACCCGTTCTCTGGTGCCATCCTGGGAATGACTATCAACGATTAAAATTTCTCGAACTTCCCCCGTTTGTCGTTGTAAGCCCGTAAGACAGGGAGTGATGCGATCCACTTCATTGAGGGTCGGAACCACAATACTGACTGCACCTAACATTTCGGGAGTGGGTTGTTCAGGCAGTAGGGGAGGCCGACGAACGGCCCCTTTGAGCAGACGAGACAGCAAAATTAGCGTTGCCGGAATTTGCAGCAGCAACAGTAAAAAGCAGAAAAAAGCCAGGAATTCAGTCACTTTCTCTACTTAACGGCGGCTAAATCGGTTTTATCTCGCTCAATTACGGCTTGCAAGCGTTCTACGGCAATGGAACGGGATTCAGGGCGGGCCAGACGGTAAAAGAAAAGGGCGGGCAATACACCCAGGATTAAACCGAGAATAATGGGGGGATAGATAGCGGCTCCCACACTCATCAAGGTGGCGAAGGCAAAGTTACTCAGATAAATGGCCAAGGGTAAGCCAGGTTGTTCTTCCGATAACGTCAGGGGTTTGACTCGCCAGAGCAGGGTAGCTAGGGTCATAAAGACGGCTCCTGTACCAAACCAACCGGCAAAATTTTGATAGGGCATACCAAAAAAGGCTCCCGCTTGTTCCCAGATCCAAAAGGGGACTGCGGTTTGACTCATGGCGGGATCGAGGACAAAGTCCCATGACATCAGCAATAATGAACCAAAGGCGATCGCGCCGAACTCTTGCAGCCAGGTCGCCAACGGGGTTTGTTTTAAGCCCATGCGTACAATCAGATAGGCACTAAAACCGAGGTAAAACCAGGAAAGGGGAATGGTAAAAGGCACTAAACCCGCAATTTTGTAACCTAGGCCCGATAGGTAACGGTAATGGCCAAAGGGAAAACCGGTGCTAGTTCCCAGTAACTCACTACTCAAGGAAACGGCGATCGCCGCCGCCATAAAACTGAAGGTATGCCAAGCCCCTAAACGACGATAGGCATAGGTTGACACGGCTCCCATCCCTAACAACATATAAACCACCCCACCGCCTGCCATTGACCAACGAAAGGCAGTCTGGCCAAAGTCCGGTAAATTAAGAATAAAATCAGGGTTAGGCAAGACCCAGAGCAGGCCCGCTAATCCAAAAGCCATTGACGCAATGTGACTTATCAGGAGCAAACGTTCAATACGCATTAGTTTATCCATTCAGTGCTTACAAAAATCACCATTATGTAAAGAGAGTCAGTCTATAGTTTACAAATCTTTACGAAAAATGATCAGAACTCAGGAAAAAATCTTGGCTAAAAGCCGTTAGCCAACCCACATCTCGCTCAATGCCCGAAAAAATATTAAGAAAAACATTAATATAGAAACCGTAGGCAATTTCCCCTAACCACCATGACCACTGCAACTGACGCTCCCCCACTTTTGATCCGCTCGGTACAGTATCGCGATCTGGAAGGGATTGCCCGTTTAGCCGCCACCACTGAGACAGAAACCGGAACATCAGACTTGTTACTGTTGGAACAGCTAGAACGCGCTCGGTCATGGTACGGACTGCTCAAGTTCTTAAGTTATTTTCCCAATCCCTTTCAGCATTTCTTTTCCGGTTTTGTGGCAGAACAGGATAATCTCAGTCATCTGCGCGGTTTTGTGCAAATTGCTCCTTTTAATAAAAGTCGTAGCACCTGGCGAGTTGAGCGAGTCTTAGTCGAGCAATCTGCTATTCAACCTGAACTCGTTACTGATCCCAAGGGGATTGGTTCCCAACTATTGCGTTACTGTTTTCAAACGATTTGGGAAGCCCGAACCTGGCTGTTAGAAGTCAATATTCAAGATAAGAATGTGCTGGCCCTCTATCGCCAAAATGGATTTCAACCCCTAGCCCAGATGACCTATTGGTCGTTATCCCCTGAACTATTACAAGAATTAGCGAAAAATAACCCCGATTTACCCAATCTTCTCCCCGTTAGTAATGCGGATGCCCAGTTGCTCTATCAGTTGGATTGTGTTTCCATGCCTCCTCTGATGCGACAGGTATTTGACCGTCATACCCAGGATTTTAAATCGCGTTTTTTTACTGCCCTGGCGGATCGTTTTCAAAATTGGCTCCATCAGCGCAGTGTTTTTAGTGGTTATGTTTTTGAACCCCAACGCAAAGCGGCGATCGCCTATTTTAAATTGACTCTTTCCCAAGATGGTTGCCGTGCTCACCAAGCTGAGTTAACCGTTCATCCAGCCTATACCTGGCTCTATCCCAAGTTATTATTCCAGATGGCCAATTTAGTTCAGGGTTTACCCCCCCGCCCTTTAGAACTGATTTCAGCCGACTATCAGCATGAGCGAGAAGAATATTTGGAGCAATTGGGGGCAGAGCGAGTCGAACATACCTTACTGATGTCCCGTTCGGTTTGGCACAAACTCAAGGAAACTAAGCCGGAAAGACTCCAACTATCGGAAGTTTTGCAGGGATTACAACCCGTACCCCGTACCCCCATTCCCAGTCGCATCTCTTGGTTCCAAAATTCCCTAGAATCCGATGAGGCCAAGGTCGTTAAACCTCAGCCAGAAGAGATTCCAGAAAATGGTCATCATACTTAAATCGGTTAAGATTTGGCTAAGCTGTTACGAATTTAAACTGCATAACGATTTTGTTGGAAGTCTTGTAACAAGGGGCTTAAGCCCCTTGCCTATGTGCGTTTTAGATAGTGAACAGCTTATCCAGCTAATAAATTTCTTACTTTTGGGAGGCAAGCCCTGCCCCTTTACCCGTTAACCAAAACCAACTATGAGAACTCTTTTTACCCTTTGTTTAATCGGTCTATTATCTTTACTGGGGGGAGCGATCGCGGCTCCGGTTTTAGCCTTAAGTGAAATTCCTTTAACGCAAGTTAACTATCGAGACTGTCCCCCTGAAATCGCCGAGGGAAGTGTGACCAGTGGCTCTAATGATCCAGCCAATTGTTTTTTAGTCACGGGCATTGCTAACAATAAGACAGGAAAAACAGTCTATGATGCAGATGTATTTGGCCGTATTTATGATGCCAATAATGAACCGGCTATGCAGAATCGTACCCGTGTGGGTTCCATCGCTGAAATTCCCCCTGGCAATAGTGAATTTGAAATTCGCATTAGTGTCCCTGCCAATCAACCGACTCCTTTACAGTTAGAGCAATTTAGAGCCAGGGGTTTTACGGGCAAAGTTCGCAAATATTAATGGGTACTTGCCAAAAAGCGATCGCCGTTTTTAATTCTGAAGATGAGACAGTCAGCGATCGCCATTTTAAACCCTGAGCAGTTGAGAGAAGTTACCACATCCCTCGAATCGGTTGGATGGGCGGTCGGGGAATAACTGGAGCCGATTGTTTCCTTGCTGGCATAGGCGGATTGAGGAAATTGGCCTCAGCCGTTGCCCCCCCAAAGGAATCTTCCTTGGCTATTACCGGACAGTCCGTTGTCTGCAATCCCACCGTTTCCGCAAAAATCGGTTGAGACGCGGTGATCGTGGGCGTAGCAATGGGGGGTTGGAACGCATCTTCTGTTTGAATGGCTAAACCGTCCAGTTGTAAACCCGTATTAGCCCTTAAGGGAGCAAAGAAAGGATCAGTAGCAACCCAAGCCGGTAAGTCAAAGGATTTAGGTAAAGATAATTCATTCTTCGTCACGGAAACATATTGACCCCCACTAGCACGGAAACGGCATTCTTTTCCTAGGGGCGCAACGCTCGTTCCTTCAAAGGTTGCAGCTTGTACGGGATCAACACAAGCCACATTACTATTGAGTAACATTCGGGTTGAACCACCACCACTAAAGACAAAAATATCCGTTCGTTGTTGGGCTAGATCTCGATTGACTAAATAAATTGTTCCAGGTGTAAAGACAATACCTTCATTGGTGACAACAGATACCTTAGATTGGTTAGAGGGGGAAATCACCAAAATTGATCCAGAGCGCAAACAAAGAATCGGAGACGGTTGGCCCGGCAAGGATTCATAGAGATTATTCACACCACAGGAATTGCCGGAACTGAGGGCGATCTGACTATCCGGTTTTGTCCAAACCAGGGAACCATCACTGAGTTGTAGATCGGCCCTGGCATAATTGGCCGTTGTCAGCACATTAAAAGCATCCTTGTCGCTAAGGTCTTTCCGTAAAAGGGTCTGGGTGGGTGCAAAATTAGCAAAAGTTCCAATTTTTTCTTCCGATGAGGTGTTAACGGGTAATTGTCGGCCACCTAGATTGAGTTTGACTCGCTCTGGGGTAGCACTATAGACTTCTGCACAGCTTATTTCACGGGCTTCACGGGCATTGGCGGGGGGGGGACAAGCCGGCTGGGACTTGGCCGAGGGAGTTAGGGTCAAGGTCGCACCCAAAATTCCTAAAATAATGGCTGGAGTCAGGTTATAAATTTTCATATCGTTAAATTCAATGTTACTTAACTTGCAAAGTTGTCGTTAATGATAGCGAAATTCGAGGACAGGAGAATCAAATTTTCGGGTGGTCAAGACTGACTTAAGATAATTATTATCTTGACTTTTGAGTTTTGTGACTTTTCATCATGAATTTTTTTCACAAACTGAACGAGGCGATCGCCCTTAATCGCAGTTTATTGGTCGTTGCCCTAGATCCCAATCCAGAGATGATGCCAGAGGGAGACATAGAAGATCTAGATGTCCCCCTAATAGACCGCCTGGAAAGCTGGTTAGGTTCCATCATCGAACAAACTGCCAGCCAAGTCTGTGCCTACAAACCGACCCTCGGATTTTATACGGCCTTGGGAGCGGCGGGAATGGATTTGTTGATCAGAATTCTCCGGCTTATTCCCCCTGAAATGGTCATTATTCTAGATGCCAAGCACGGGGACTTAAATACAAGTACTGTTGTGGCCAAGACCGCTTTTGAAGATTGGCGGGTGGATGCCATTACCCTCAATCCCTACGCCGGTCAGGATCAGAGCGCGCCCTTTTTGGTCTATCCCGACAAGGGGATATTTATTCTCTGTCACACCTCTAACCCTGGGGCCACGGCCTTACAAAATTTTCCTAGCTCGGATAATCCCTTTTATTTGCAGGTGGTCAAGGAAATGCAGACCTGGGGAACGCCCGAACAACTTTATCTGGAAGTCGGAACCACTCAGACTGAGGTTATCCAACAAATTCGGTTAGCGGCTCCAGAGCGAACCATCCTGCTGCGGAGTATTTGGGAAGAAGGCAGTGATCTAGAGAGTTTGTTGCGATCGGGATTGACGACCAACGGGGATGGACTACTTGTACCAGTCCCTCAGGATTATTTTCAATCCTCTCAACTCAGTGAGAAAATTCAAGCTCTCAATCTTCAGATTAATAATCTTCGCCAACAGGTAATTAGCAATCAATCCCATTGTGAACTGTGGACACCAGATCTTTGTTTTCTGAATCCCCATCCTCATCAAGATTTAATTTTGCAATTATTTGATATTGGTTGTTTGCTTTTTGGAGATTATGTGCAAGCATCGGGTGCTACTTTTTCCTACTATATTGATCTGCGACGAATTATTTCTAACCCCCAAATTTTTCATCAGGTGCTTCATGCCTATGCAGACGTTTTAACGACCCTGACCTTTGATCGGATTGCTGGAATCCCCTACGGTTCACTACCGACAGCGACAGGTTTATCGTTATTACTTCATTATCCGATGATTTATCCACGCAAAGAGGTAAAGGCTCATGGGACTCGTCGTTTGATTGAGGGCAATTATCATCAGGGGGAAATGGTGGTGGTGGTGGATGATATTTTGATTTCGGGCAAGAGTGCGATCGAGGGAGCAGAAAAGTTACAATCGGCAGGTTTAGCAGTGGAAGATATTGTCGTTTTTATTGATCATGAGAAGGGGGTTAAAGATAAATTAAAAGCCAAGGGCTATAATGCCTATTCGGTGTTAGGGATTTCTGAAATTACGCAAACTCTTTATGAAGCGGGTCGGATTACGGAGGAGCAATATCAGCATTTGAGTCATGCTGATCATTAGGAGATGGGGGAGATTGGGAGACTGGGAGACTGGGGGATAAACCCTTTTTCTGAAGCTTTTCAAGGTTTTTTGCTATATTTGGGTTTCCAAGTCTAGTTGATATTGAGATTCAATTGCTTAAATTTCTTTGAAACAAGAACCTTTTAAAACAATGGTTGTTACTCAAGTTCAAACTTACCCGATCGCCGAAACGTTTCATTCTCTTCAAGGGGAGGGAGCTTGGGCTGGCACCAATGCGTTTTTTATTCGCCTGGCGGGTTGTGATGTCACATTTTCTCCTAAAACCTATAAATTGCCCAAGTTGAGTATTTAGGGCTTGCTGAATAAGTATAGAACCCTTGCCAGATAATGCTTTCAAGCATTTTAAAAACGATCAGGTGCAAGGTTATGGCCTTTGGAGGCTCA
>Ga0208854_1000039_pt1 | contig 25874 bp, 24 predicted proteins | sample LakMenEpi30Nov11_FD_150748 | JGI IMG/M metagenome (GOLD analysis project Ga0208854, IMG submission 150748) | Freshwater microbial communities from Lake Mendota, WI - 30NOV2011 deep hole epilimnion (SPAdes) | ecosystem: Environmental > Aquatic > Freshwater > Lake > Epilimnion/Euphotic zone ...
TCTTGGGCGCGCTCATCCCATTGCATTAATCTCATCTATCCCTTGCTATACAAAGGTTTTGATCATTTTGGCAAATGCGCTATCCCCCTGAACGGTTACGATTTTGGTATGTCTTGCTTCAAATCTACCAATCCTTTATTAAGGGAATTAAATAAAATGGACGATGGACATTCTACAACCCTTACCCAAGGAATTGGTAATGTCGGATATTCTGCTCCTGAAAACATTCAAGAAGAATCTAGACCTTGTTATGCAAGCGATCTTTTTTCTTTGGGGGCGATCTCTATTCGCTGGGCTACAGGAGAATTACCAGAAGCCTTAACAGGAAGAAACAAACCAGAGCTATTACAACAAGCCTGGGATGTCCGTAAAGATCAAGCACCTGTATCTAGTGATTTGGCCAAGATCATTTCTAAAATGGTTGCAGCTGATCTTGAGGAACGATACAAAACTTGTCAAGAGGTTTTGGACGCTTTAGCTAAAATCAATGGAAAACCGGTATGGCATGGTCGTCTGGGTCATGCCATCGTTGCTCTGGCCGGGCCTTTAACCAATCTAGCGATCGCTTTGCAATGCTGCCTTTATCTCAAAAAAAGTACGTATTTTGATTCTATTGTACAAGTACTGGTTATTGTTGCACTGATCAACTTTCTGATTGGTTTTCTTAACCTGCTGCCTTTACCAGGATTAGATGGTTTCCGCATTTTATCGCTTATTTTTCCAGATTTAAAACGCATTTCCTGCCATCCGCTCACTTTTTTTGCAAATCTCTTTTTATTAGGACTATTGCCCACATTCAGCAGCTGATTTGTACTCAAAAGAATCTCCCAGCAGGTTTTTAGAGTAAAAAAATAATTTAGCTAAGTGCAGTCTAACTCTTGCCAGATAGGGAGTTCAGCCCTTTTTCCCAGAAAATCAAGTTATGTACTGAGCCGCAGGAGATTGAAGGATGCAGAACAAATAATCGAAGTATTTTGTCATTTTTCATGAATTGGAATTAAAAATAAGTTAAATTCACCCATTTTATGTACTTAAAGCCAAAAATACCAAAAAGACTGTTAATCTCTAAAAGCCTTGTCCCGTAAAGCTTTTAAAAAATATTTAAATCGTCAAAATACCTGCGGAATGTGGGTTTTATAAGGGCAAGAAGGTTTTATCAATATGATTACTCCTATCATTAATCTATTCATACAAATCTAATCATTGATGTAAATATTTCGCGCTTGTAATTCTTCAATAAAAATCTTGAAACTTGGATTTAGAGAATAATGATTTAACAATATTTCGTTTCTGGAATAGGGCAAAGAAATTTTTTGATAATATTTAGATTTTTTATCCAGTTTTATTATTTTTAATTTTTCTGGCTCTTTATTGATGGCTTCAGCCAATTTATCGAAACAACTGTCAATAGCCGATTTTTCATTTTCTTCACAATATAGGGGTAATAACCAACATTCGATGGAATGAACCGCGATCGCAAAAATAATTCTTTCACCATAGCGTTGATAAAACTCAGGATCGAGCAAATGTTTAAATTTATCCTTAACGTTTTCAATTAATTGGTTTGGACTTAAGCTATTACCATCTTGATCAATTTGAGCTATTTTATATTGTGGTGAAATATCGGTGTCAATGTGAATAATCACATAATCTTTTGATTCAAAGGCATCCTTAAAGTCTGGGGAGTTACAATACTGAAATACTTGACTCCATCCTCCTAGCTTATTTTTATCACTAGGATTTAAGGATGTTACCCTAATATTGTCGTCTCCAAAATAGCCAGCCAAAATTGCTCGAATTACAGCTTGATCGGTTCTTCCTTCCGTAACTAACCCAAATGTAATCGTCATAATTAAAAATTCTCAGGTAAGCCTCCGATATATCCTCTTAAAAAAGCTTCTGATAACCTAACAGGTTTTTTCCCTTCGGGTGCTTTGGGTGGAAAAACTTGATCGGCTCTTGTATGACCAGAAAGTTTACGATTAATAACATAGAGTTTTTGTTCTTCATCATGCAAATCTAAACCATCTAAAACGGCAGGATTGTGAGTGGTTAAAATAACTTGTTTATCATGTTTTTTTGCCAATTCTACTAAGTCCTCAATTAAACGACGACAAAGACGAGGATTAAGAGAACTATCAATATTATCAATGGCAAAGAATTTAGGCGTTTCTTCTCCGATGAACAGACAAAAATAAAAGAGTAGGAATAAAAAGCCTTCATTAGCACTTTTTTGATCAAAGTATTCTAAATCAGGATCAATATAGCGATCTCTGATTTTAAGAACCCTTTCTTCAAAAAATAAGTTTTGTGATACTTCAAAGTCTTCAAACCAATCGATCAATTCAAGTTTCTCTTTTATTTCTTTTAATTGAGAAAGATCATCTTTTTGGCTAAGATATTTTAAATATTTAAATAAACCTTCGCCATTAATTCCTAGTGGTTGGATTTGCCGTTCTTTTTCAAATGATTTCAAGCTTGAAAATTCAACAATAAATAATAAAAATGATTGTAATTTTTGATGATATTGTGGGTAATTAATCGCCCAAGGCATAAGGATTTTATGTGTTTTAGACAATTCTTCTTGTTTTTTCTCAGAAAGTTTTCTTAACTCTTCGCTTTTGTCAAACAAAGTTTTGATTCTTTGGTAAGTATCTCTAATATTTTCAGAATTACAGGAATCATAAGCTTTTTCACGGGTATCAAAATAACCAAAAGATTCATTCATAATATTCATTAAATCTAGTCTAAGTTCATTAATTTCTACAATCAATTTGTTTGTATTGTGTGCTTCATCATCATAAGGTGTTTCTTTTTTATAAATCCAGCCAGAATAAGTATTTTTATCGTGTGACAAGAGATAAGTAATAGAATCTTTTAGTCCGAATTTAAAAGATATTTTAATTTCTTTATCTAAATTCGCAACATCAAAAGCCGATCGCATTAACTTAGGATCAGTCACACGAATCCCCCTAGAAGCCAGAAATTCGTTGTCTAACTTATCTGCTACTGCTGCTGAACCCAGGGCGATCGCCTCTAAAATATTAGACTTACCACAGCCATTTTCCCCAATCAAAACCGTCACTCTTCCTAACGGTAAGGTTAGGGATTGAATAGATTTATAATTTTCAATCGTCACTTCTTTAATCATGGAAAATCCCTCAAGTTCTACAGGAGTGCAAAAACTGCACCCCATCAAGACTCACCTATTCTAACAGCGATCGCTTTTTTCCTGGTTGAGAAAGGAAGGGGTGATCGCTTTTGATGCACAGAACCCGTATCAACTTTGTTCAGTCTATTGGGGCCACTTCAATCCTCCTGTTCACGGAGAAAAGTTCTTAATCGTAAAAGATTGAGGGTTTGGCCTAGATTGAGTGGCAGCAAGGAAACTCCTTCTAGACGAGACTGAACCCAACCATCTCCCCAATACCATTCGTGATAACCATCAATTCCTTGACTAAGGAGAAGCCGGAATCCATTGTCTTCAATTCTTTCCACCTGATGTTCAATGGCAATTAATCCTAGCCAACTGGTGAAGGTTAAGCCCTGCTCCAATTTTTCGGGTAAGCCAGAGGATAGGCGTTGAGGAGCTAACCACTGACGCAATTGGGGAATACTCGTTAAACTGTCCCGAATAATTTGGGCCGAGGCAGTAATTTCGATCCGAATAGAACTTTGCTGAAAAGTACCAAGCATAAGAAAGGGACAATGGTGACAATATCCCAAATCTTAACGAAATCTGGGACTAACTGCGTTCAATTTCAGCGAGGATGGCGGCTAAAATCTCTCCGGCCCCCTCTTTTCGCAGCTTTTGGGCTAAATCTTCTCCCAATTGTTCTGCTTGTGGAGCCGGGCCACTAATACTCTCTTTCAGTAATTGTTGCCCATCTAAACTGGCCACCAAACCCGTTAAGGTTAAAATATCATTCTCAAGCTGGGTATTAACTCCAATGGGGACTTGACAGCCACCTTCTAATTCCCTCAAAAAGGCTCGTTCCGCTAAACAGCGATCGCGGCTCGGAATATCTTCTAACATCTTCAGAATTTCTAGCACTTCAGCATCATTAGCACGGCATTCAATACCCAAGGCTCCTTGCCCGACTGCATGAAGAGAAATGTCTGAGGGAATAACCTGATGAATGCGATCGCCCATGCCTAAGCGTTGTAAACCGGCCACTGCCAGAATAATGCCATCGTATTCCCCCGCATCCAACTTGCCTAAACGAGTATTAACATTGCCTCGTACATCCTTGAAGGTGAGATGGGGATAATAATGACGCAGTTGGGCTAGACGACGGAGAGAAGAAGTGCCAATAATCGCTCCCTCTGGCAGGCTGTCCAATTGCTTATCTTGGTGCTGGGCATTGACGACTAAGGCATCAGCCGGGTTAACCCGTTCCGTAACACAACCTAGCACTAAACCATCGGGTAATTTGGTGGGTAAATCCTTAAGGGAATGCACCGCTAGATCGATACTTTCCTCTAGCATTCCCACTTCTAATTCTTTGGTAAATAATCCTTTGTCCCCAATTTTTGCGAGGGCCACATCCAGAATTTTGTCTCCCTGGGTACTCATCGTTTCTACTTCAAACTGCCGTTCAGGAAAGTGTTTCTGTAGTTGTTCCTGAACCCAATAGGTCTGAACTAGGGCAAGTTGGCTTTTGCGCGATCCAATGCGAATAGTACGGGTGGGAGTCGAGACGGTCATTGGTCTTTGGAGTAGGAGATTATTATAGACACTCGTCCTAGCATATCATCTGATTGCCCTCATTAATCCTTACAAAAATAGAGATCGCCCTCTTCTCTTAAAAATCCGACAGAAAAGCCTAAGCCATCTTACCCACCCAAACAATCATCCCCCACGCTCAGTATTTGTGTCTCAAAAAGTGGAGATACCAAGGATTTTACGAGATCTGTCTCTAATCTCGATACGTCGTTCATTTGGAATGGCAAAGTAATTAGTTGTTCTCCTTGGATATAGATGACTTTCAATGAACCCTTCTTCAGAAAGTCCATGATCGTTATGCGCTAAACGATTGGGTATAAGTACAGCATAGTTGTGCGAACTAAAAAACTGATATAATTCCTCTTTTGTATAGGCAAAATTGTTTGATGATGAAGGTCCACTTTCAAACATGATTATCGGACGATTTTTATTTAGGGTGTTTACACTGCCCAGAAGTACGCCTAGTTCTGCGCCTTCAACATCAATTTTGATAACATCCACATCATGAATCTCATTTAATGAGACTATATCATCTAACCTTTTAATAGGTACACTTATTTCAATCATTTCATCTTGTTTGAGGTTAGCTGGCTTTATTAATGAGCTATATCCTGACTGTTTAATATTAACAAAAAATGGAATTTCTCCAGTGAAATCTCCGACAGCACAATTGTAAAGCTTGACAAATGGAAACTTGCGCCGTAATTTTTTGCTCTTTTCTGGAATTGCCTCAATAGCCACAATTTTTACTGAAGAGTTAGCGTATATTACCTCAGATATAATAGAGCCGATATGTGCCCCAACGTCAATGAAGGTTTTGTTGGATTGACAAATTGTGGTCACAAGTTTAGTCGCCAGTTGATTGTTTGCTTCATCTCCAATTTTTTCTGGATGAAAAAAAGCTGTACGAATAATGTCAATTTTGTTGCGAAGAGATAGAGCTAACCTTCCGATTGAATTGCCTAATAATCTCTGTTTCATAATTGTTTTCTTTGGAAATACTATTATTAGTTAGAACGGTAAATATAGCGACCCAATTTGATTTGTAAACAAGAAGCAACGTCATGACAGAGGTTTCAATCCGATTCCTGTTCACATAGCATTTAAGATTGCTATAGATCGTAGCATTTAAGATTGCTATAGATCGTCTGTCAATGCAATTTTACTATACAAAGCCAGCCTATTTTAGAGGATTATACCTCAACTTTTGCCAACTAAGCTGTTTGTCATCTGAAATACCTAACCTAGATGATTCACCAATCGGCGAAACCTTGATTGCGACTGCACTTTTAAAAACAGACTGTTTTTTTGACAAATCTCTGGATTCATTATTCTGTAAGGCTTACAAGGATTTTTCCGAATCTTCATGAATAATGCAGGCTAAAAGTAACAGGCTAAAGTCCCTTTTAACAAGGTTTTCAGGACAAGCAACTATGTCATTAAAACAGATGACAGTCCACTACAAACAGGTTTTAGCAACCAGTAAAATTTGGATTTCCATGACATAAAAAGTTTATTGCAAGAACTTTGGGGCTATTCTTGGCGATTTTGTTGATCACTGAAGTAGAAAAAAATTGTTCCCAATTGTGATTAATCAGAAAGTACAGACCACCCGAAAGCCAATGTCATAGAGACGGCCATTCGGATCAAAACGAGCGCGATCGCCGGAACGACATTTCTGAGGCCCCGCATTCCAAGAGCCACCCCGAAGTACCCGTTTTTGTTCATCCCCCTCGATCAGCCATACCTGATTATCTGGAGGCGCGTTGTCATAATTCCGATGCCAGGGATCGGCACACCATTCTCTGACATTGCCATGCAGATCATAAAGACCAAAAGTATTGGCAACAACGAAAGAACCAACGGGTGTGGTTTGTCGCCGATCGTCTCCCTTGGGGCCTTCACCATAGGCTCCACGATTACAGACCTTACCCTGATAGTCCCAATCCACACCAGAATAATTCGCTAAGTCCGTTGTAATGGTCGGGCCAAAATGGAAGGGCGTTTGAGTATCACCGCGACAGGCATATTCCCATTCCGCTTCACTGGGTAAACGATAGGGTTTTTGGGTGAACTGGGAGAGGCGATCGCAAAATTCCAGGGCTTCATACCAGGAAATCTGTTCAATAGGAAGATTCTGACCAATAAAATTCGCTGGGTAAGGGTCAAGCGATCGCTGAACTTTTGGGAGAGCAGCCACAGCTTCCCATTGAGCCTGGGTAATGGGAAATTGACTCATCCAAAAAGCAGATAGCGTCACCAAATGTTGTGGCCCTTGGGAACGATGATAACCTTCCTCCTCTTCGCCAACCCCCATCAGGAATTGGCCTGGGGGAATTGCCACTAACGATAGATTGGTCGTTTCATTTAATAACGTGATCTGGGATGGCTGACAACGCCGTTCTCGCCGGAGAATTTTACCCTGCGTATCAACAGTGACAACTTCAAATTCTACGATTGCTTCCGTCATGGATGCCTACAAAAACAATGCTATTCGCGCGCTATTTTATCACCTTTCTTCAATCACCCCTTCGGCTTGATGGGCGATCGCGCGTAATTGATCGAGGATTTTAGGGGAAACATTTGACCACAATCCCCGTTGATGAGCCTCTAAAAGTCGCTCAGTCATATCTCGCAAGGCCCAGGGGTTTTTGGTTTCTAGAAAATCTTGCACCGTCGGATCGAGTAAATAATGATCGGCAATGCCTTGATACATAAAATCCGCTCCGCAATGGGTAGTGGCATCATAGGCAAAAAAGTAATCAACGGTCGCGGCCATCTCAAAAGCACCTTTATAACCATGACGCATGACTCCGGCAATCCATTTAGGATTAATGACACGGGAACGATAAACTTTACGAATTTCTTCTGATAATAATTTGACTTTCGGATTACTTGGAACAGAATTATCGCCAAAATAAAGTTGAGGATTTTTACCCGTTAAGGCACGGGCGGCCACTGCTAAACCGCCTTGAAATTGATAATAATCATCGGAATCTAAGAGATCATGTTCACGGTTATCTTGATTGTGCAAAATAATGTCCAATTTTTCTAATCGCTGTTGAAAAACGTCCGGCATTGCATGACCAATACCCTGCTGATCGTAGGCATAACAACTCCAGTTACGATAGGCGATCGCTAAATCTGCATCGGTTTGCCAATTTTGAGCTTCAATTAAACCCTGAAGTCCGGCACCATAGGCCCCTGGTTTAGAACCAAAAATACGATAGGTGGCACGAGTAATCGCCTGTTCTAAACTGAATCCTTGCCCTTGCCAATATTGACTCTCCTGATGAACTTGGGCGGCTAAGGGATTATCGTCTTCCGCTTCTGCTAATTGGGAAACGGCGGCGATCGCTTCCTGCATAAGTTGCACTAAATTGGGAAAACTATCACGGAAAAAACCTGAAATCCTTACAGTAACATCAATACGGGGTCTATTTAAAAGACTAATAGGCAGAATTTCAAAATCAATTACCCGTCGAGATGGCCCATCCCAAAGCGGTTTTACCCCTAACAAAGCCAACACTTGAGAGACATCATCCCCCCCCGTTCGCATCGTCGAAGTTCCCCAGATCGAAATTGCTAAAGTTTTGGGATATTCTCCCTGTTCCTGGGTATAACGTTCGATTAAGATTTCCGCCGCTTTACGTCCCACATCCCAGGCTGTTTCGGTGGGAATAGCCCGAATATCAACGGAATAAAAATTACGGCCAGTGGGCAATACTTCAGGACGGCCACGGGTCGGCGCACCCGAAGCTCCACTAGGGACATATTGACCGTTTAATCCCCGTAATAAATGGGTAATTTCTTGCTCCGTTTTTTGGAGAGCCGGTAACAAAGTCTTTTCAATCCAGGTCAGAACCTTAGTCGTTTGCTGAGAATATTTTTTTGAATTATCGTCATCAACCAAACTCACCCCCCTTTTTAAGGGGGGCAGGGGGGATCCATTTTCTAAGTGAGAACATTTCTTTGAATTATCGTCATCAACTAAACTCACCCCCCTTTTTAAGGGGGGCAGGGGGGATCCCCTTTTCTCTAACTGAATCAAAGCATCAACTAATAACTGACTATAAAGTTCCAATTGCTCAATCACATCACCCACAATCAAACACTTTTTTAATCCAGCTAATAAAACTTCTGCCTTAATTGCTTGGCAAATACTAACGGTTTCAGCACTTAACCTAAAAGGTGTTTGAAGTGATTCTGTCAGAGGGTTGAAATCTAACTCCAAATCCTCGGCTAAAGCCTGAGTTAATCCTCTTTGCTCATAACTAGGTGCTCTAGCAATACTAATGATTAAATCTCGTAATTGTTGATCTTGAGGACATTCCCCTAAAATATGCAATCCATCTCGAATTTGGGCTTCTTTAAGTTCACACAAATAACCATCGGCAACACTGAGAAAATTTTGAATACTTTGATCCGTCACCTCCGCTAGGCCTAAATCTTGATGGATTTGGGTCGTTTTCAGTAAAGATAAAAGGCGATCGCGGATCATCGGCAAACGTTGAGGATCAAGAGACTGAGCTTCATAATATTCATCAATCAGTGTCTCTAATCGTTGTAAATCGCCATAAAGTTCGGCACGGGTGAGAGGTGGCGTTAAATGATCAATAATCACCGCTTGAGAACGACGTTTAGCCTGGGAACCTTCGCCTGGATCATTGACAATAAAGGGATAGAAATGGGGTAAAGCTCCTAAGGCAATTTCAGGATAACATTGGGCAGAAAGCGCGACACTTTTTCCGGGTAGCCATTCGAGGTTGCCGTGTTTGCCAAGATGAATAATTGCTTGGGCAGCAAATTCTGTTTTTAACCAATAATAAAAGGCAAGGTAGGCGGGAGTTGGTTCCAGATCCGGCGCGTGGTAATTTAAACTAGGGTCTAGGTCATAGCCGCGACTAGGCTGAATGCCTATGAAAATATTGCCGAGTTGGATGCCTGGAATGGGTATCCCTTTTATGCTAACTGGCTCTTCTAAATTGCCCAATTCTGACCAGCGATCGCTGATGGCAGTTTTTATATTTTCAGGTAGAGTTTGAAAGTAGGCTTGAAAGGTCGATTGATCTAAAACCTGATGAACTTTTCGCCAGGCTCGACTGTCGAGATCATTGGTTACACCCGAAGTTAAAAGTTGCATTAAGTCTTCAGAGGTTGCGGGAATATTTTCAATAGAGTAACCCTCTGCTTTTAAAGCGTTGAGAATATTTAAACAACTAACCGGTGTATCTAAACCCACACCATTGGCCAAACGACCATCTTTATTGGGATAATTCGCTAAAATTAGGGCTATCTTACGCTCAGAAATTGGAGTTTGACGACATTTAACCCAATTAGCGGCCAGATTAACCACAAATTCCAGGCGATCGCGGACAGGTTGATAGATCACCACATCCGTTTCTAACTGTTCATGCCATTGCTGTACGGCTTTAAAGGAAATGGCACGGGTAATAATGCGGCCATCTACTTCAGGTAAGGCAATATTCATGGCCAGATCACGGGGATTTAAGCCCTGTTGACTTTCCTGCCAATGGTCTAGCGTACCACCGCTTAAAATCACCTGTAAAATCGGGACATCTAAGCTTTGCCAAAGGGGAATGATTTCTTCACTACTCCCTTGACGTTCCAATTTAGCGAGGGAGAAACTGGTGGTATTGAGAACCACTTGCACGGCTGACTCAGCAGAGGCTTGAAAATATTTCAGGACTCCTTCTTGAACCTCTGCATCTCGTAAGGAAGAGACAAAGACTGGAATGGGGATTAATTGATGAGCCGCGATCGCCTCACAAAGAGCATCGATCACCAGGGTATTCCCCGCTAAATAGTGGGAACGATAGAACAAAATCCCCACAGTGGGCTGAGTCTGGATGGGTTCGGTCACAGACAGCCTTGAGAACTGAAAATTGCCTGAATAGAGACCCACATTGGGAACCCGTTGGGGAGGTAAACACGAATAATCCGTTTTTAAACAAAGATTACTGAGCCATTGCAGCCCATTACGCCAATTTTCTAGTCCGCCTTCCCGACAATACTGCCAAAGCCGATCTACCTGGCTCAAGGTAACGGTTGAATGACTCATTAACTCTAGATCCGGGCGATCGTCCCCTGGTAAAACCCAAAGACTAATTCCCTTTGCCAAGGCCAAAGCTTTGAGCACTTCTAATCCATAACTCCAGTAAGCCCTTCCCCCTAAGAGACGTAAAATAATAATCTGAGCATCTTGCAGTACTTTTTCCGCATAGTGATCAATACTTAAGGGCTGCTGAAGATTCAACAGATTAACGACCCTTAGGGTGGCAAAATTCGGGGGTAAATGGGGAAAAGTCGCCGCTAAACTCTGAATATCGGTATCGGCGGCGGTTAATAAAATGATTGTCCCTGGGGTCTGCTCAATGAAGATTACCCCGTCACTATCCGGTGTCCAACCGCCTGGTAGAGCGTTCAATCGGTGCATTTAAACTCCTTATATCTTAAGTAATGCTTAGGATTTGTTGAACGACCGGCAAGTGTGGTCATTATAGAGTTTATAGAGTTTTTAAAGATAACGTTTATCGTTTTCCTCTCCTTCCATCCTAAATTAAGCATGATGACTGCTTTTTCTCCCTCGTTTTGTCGTGTTCTACCGATTACTACCTTTGAGGAATTAGTGACTCTTTGGTACCAGTTGGCAGAGCCGATGGGGAATCGGGCAGTTTTGCTAACGAATGATCATCTACAAGCTGACCTGAATCAAACTGATAGTCTCCAGAGTGCCCAACAGGTAAGGCCACTAGAACAGTTTTGTGGATTGTTCACTGCCTACGGTAACGCTTTGATCCAGGCACAGGACTTTTCGGCGACTCATTGTCAAGTTCTCTTAACTTTTGCGGATGAAGCGATCGCTGATTTTTTAGCGCAACGGAATTTGGGAACCATTCCTAAATTTGATTATCGTGCGACTCCCAAAAAAAGAACTGAGTTCCAAAATCATTTAACCATTGGTTTGCTCACCATTCTGTCAGCAGAATCTCAAGATGTTGCTGAAAAAGAAAATAAATCTAATCCTCCCCTAGTATCGTCGTTGTCCCCCCCTGAATCTGGGCAACTTTTCTTTAGCCAGGATCAACTTCTTAGCCAAGTCATTGCTCAAATTCGGCAAAGTTTAGATCTATCGGTCATTTTAGAAACCGCCGTGACCGAAGTCAGAAAATGCTTACAGGTTGATCGTTTAGTAATTTATCAATTTACCGAAACTCAATTATCTTTAACGAATGAACATTCTTTGCCTTTACTAGCTGGCGGAAAAATTACCTACGAAGCTAAAAATTCTGCCGATATTTCTTCCACCTTAAGTTTGATGACAGAGAATGATTGTTTTTATGAGGTTTTAAACTATCAACAGAAGTATTTAGACGGTCAGGTTGTCGCCATTCCAGATGTAGAAACAGCCTATTCTTCTTCCTATTGTTTAACTAATTTACTCAAAAAATATCAAGTTCGAGCTACCTTGACCGCGCCGATTATTGTCAATGGCTATCTCTGGGGGTTATTAATTGCCCATCAATGTCACTATCCAAGGGCATGGTTAGAACAGGAGAAAAATTTCTTAGGCCAGATTGGCGAACATTTGGCGATCGCCATTAAACAGGCCCAACTCTATGCCGAAGTGCAACATCAAAAACAAAACTTTGAAAATCGAGTTATCGAAAGAACCCAGGAATTGCGTGACACCCTATTGGCAGCCCAGGCAGCCAGTCATCTCAAAAGCGAGTTTCTAGATAATATTAGCCATGAACTGAGAACCCCTTTAACCTGTGTAATTGGACTTTCTGGAACGTTATTACATTGGTTTAATCAAGGCACTTCTCTGCCTGTTGATAAACAGCAACACTATCTTAAAATGATTCAGGATAGTGGTAAAAAATTAATGGATTTAATCAATGATATTATTGAACTGTCTCAGATAGAATCAGGAAAATCAGCCTTAAATTTTGATATTTTTTCCCTCATGTCTCTCGCCCAGGCAGCCTTATATCGTCTAGAGAATTTAGCCAAAGCCAAAAATATTCAACTCAAACTCGATTTTCAAATCCATGCTGAACAGGATGCTTTCTGCGCTGATCCTGACCGTATCCAACAAATTTTGACTCATTTACTCAGTAATGCCATTAAATTTACACCGGATGGTGGTCGGGTGACACTCCGCATTTGGAAGGAAAAAAAGCAGGCTGTGTTTCAGGTTGAAGATACGGGTATTGGCATCGATCGCCATCAGTTTCCCTACCTCTTTGAAGCATTTAAACAACTCCATGAAAATCGACAACGAACCTATGAAAGTACAGGCATTGGATTAGCTCTCACCAAACAATTGGTAGAACTTCATAGTGGCACGGTGGAAGTGGAATCGACGAAGGGCAAAGGGTCTGTTTTTACTATTTTCATTCCCTACCAAAATCAATCCTATATTAAACGTCCGAAGGATCTGCGATCGCAGGAACTTGCTCCAGCAATGAATGTCAGTGTGGTTGTCATTGAACAGGATGAAGAAATTGCGACCTTGATTTGTGAATTATTGACGGTGGCCAATTATCAAGTCATCTGGTTAATTGATACCAATAATGCGGTCAAACAAATTGAGCTATTACAGCCAGGAATTGTGCTGATTGATCAGGACTTTCAGGAAGTTGCCAAGATCAGTCGCTTACTGAAGGCTTCCCATCAAATCAATGTCAATAGCTTAAAAGTTATTTTGCTCAGTGAAAATATTTCTTCTAGTGAATGGAAAGAGTTATCCCAAAGTGGGATTGACGACTATATTCTTAAACCTTTGCAACCCGATTTATTACTACAACGTTTAAATAATATTAGTCGTAATAGTTCTTCAAAAAAAATGGAAACTAATGCCCAATTTTTCCTGCCTGAATAGAAGCATTCTCATCCTGTTTTTCCTCCTATTTATCGATGGCTCAAGGCATCCCGAAGACCATCACCTATATAATTAATACTGACAACAGTTAAAAAGATAGCTAATCCAGGAAAAATAACCATCTGGGGAGCCGTTGCTAAATAATCTTTAGCGGTATAAAGCATTTGTCCCCAGGTGGGAACATCGGGAGGAAATCCCAATCCTAAAAAGCTGAGGGTTGATTCGGTAATAATGGCATTGCCGATCGCCAAGGTTGCCGCCACAATAATGATGTTGAAAACATTGGGAAAAAGATGTTGCCAGATTAATCTTCTCGGTCTAGCTCCCAGGGCGATCGCCGCACTCATAAATTCCATTTCCCTGAGTTTTAAAATATTGCCCCGCACCAAACGAGCAACGGTCATCCAGTTGAGACCACCAATGAGTAGCACGACCAATAAAAAAATGCCAATTTCTGGAGAAGCGATCGCTTTCATCGCATCTCGAAAAAGATAGACAATGAGCAGTAATAAAGGCAACTGGGGCAAAGACAAAAATAAATCCGTCATTCGCATTAAAAGCGTGTCAATTAAACCGCCATAGAAACCGGCTAACAAGCCAATTACTGTGCCGAGGGTGATCGAAACCAGCATTGCTGTCATGCCAACCGTTAGAGAAATGCGGCCACCGACCAATAATCGCGCTAATTGATCCTGTCCTAGGTCATTGGTACCCAAAGGGTGTTGCCAACTGGGGAGAGCCGCCGTCTGACTAAAATCAATTTGATCAATCGGAACCCGATAAACCCAGGGGCCAATTAAAACAGCTAATAAAATCAGTAAAAAAATAACCGTTCCTACTAGGGCCAGGCGATCGCGTTTAAAACGTTGCCAGGCTAATTGCCAAGGCGATCGAGTGATGAATTTAGCCGTCATAAAAAGTGTAAAAAAAGATAAAATAAACGGTGATTTAAGATAATTTTAAACTATATTTTAAACCATATTTTAAACTAGATTTGCCCATGACCTATGCTCGCACCCTACATTTAGGCGACACCGATGCTGCCGGAGTGGTTTATTTTGCCTCTTTGCTTTCCATTTGTCATGAAGCCTACGAATTTGCCCTAGAACAAGAAAATATTCCTTTACAAACTTTCCTCTCCCATTCTGAAATAATTTTACCGATTGTTCATGCCGAAATTGACTTTTTCGCGCCTCTCCAATGCGGCGATCGCCTCCTCATTAACTTTTCCTCCTATCTACTCAATGAATATGGTTTTGAGTTAACCTATCAAGTCTTTCTAGATCACCCCGAACGGCGATCGGAACGATCTGCGGCCCAAGCCCTAACTCGCCATGTTTGTATTCATCCCCAAACCCGAAAAAAAGTTCCCCTCAGCCCTGCTCTTGGTCAATGTCTAGAAAAATGGAAAGATAACCCCTTAATTTCCCCTTAAAAATCTATTCAAAACGCGATGTGCAACTCAGGGTAAGCGCAAGAAAAAAGGGTAGAAAAAATGCTAATGCTCCTGATTTAGTACTGCTCAAAAACATTTGAAGATTACACACTATATATAGGAATTTTTAACCAGTAAAACACTAAACATAGACCATAAAGAAAAAGCTAATACAGTATAAAAGAAGATAATTTGTACGACTAAATGAAGCCTGTCTTAGCTGCTCAACAGCTCTCGTAATGATTTAAACCTTTGCACAGATAAATCTTCTTTAGATGACTCAAGGGTAAGCGTTCAGGGGGGTATCATATTTGCTTAAATCCTTAAAACCCTTGTATAGCTACGCATTCAGGCGATTGATAGAATGGCATAATGACGTTAAAGAGGCATAAAAACTGATTCGCAAGCGGACGTAGAACTTTGGTTATTCAGAATTATTGACAAGGAATCAATTAAGTAGTCATGCAAAATTAATTACCTATACATACAAGTACTATAATAACCTAAATCAAAAGTAACGGTAGCATACAAAAAACAAAAAGTAGATAATTATGAAATTTATCTACCTGTAAATAATTCGTTGATAGATTATCCTGTGAAACGGTACGATAGGGCTTTCGAGCTTCGAGCTCGCGTCAGATGTAATCAACGAAAATTTTACAGCAAGGAATATTTCTAAGTTGTGTATTGCCTAGTAATATACCCGTTTTTTTTCCATATGTGTTGCTAATCTTACTACTGTCCAACGCCCAAATTCATAACCGAACTCTTCAGGCTCTTTGATTATTACTTCGGTCAATTTCTATATATATTCTTCTGTTGCTTTCCTATGATTTACTTTCTTTCTTTTGTCTCTCAAGCTTTCTATATTTTTTGGATTTCCATTGTTGCACCAGTACCAGACTTGTCTTTTACAACATCCTAGTAATTCTGATATTTCATCATTTTTTCCCTTCATTCCTCATCAGTAATAGAATTAATATTCTTTCTCTTGTAACCGCGTGCTCCTCAGTTTTTAGAGCTTTTTGTAGCTCTTTCTTTGTTTTTTTTTCTAAGAAGTCTAACGTCAGCATAACTATATCAAAAATTAAGTCTATATATTCTAGCTTATATCCACTTAGAGTGTTGACAGCTTACTTGACGACCATTTAGGTAATGTTCTGAATCTGTGATTAAGTAATTTCTCGATAACTGAACTGACTATAATTCAGAAAATTAATCCATCGGTTTGCCACATTGCCCACAGTTTCATAATCTCAGATTTGCAAAAAATAAACCCAGAACAAGGAGTCTGGGCTAATCTATACAGGCCTGATTTTGGGAATTGCCTTATCAAATCCAAGGTGATTAACGTTTTGTCACCTGACGAGCGATATCTTTATATTTATTGAGGCTAGGGCCGGGCAAACGACGAGATAGAGTTTGGGTAATTAAATATTGTGAGGCAAAGGCAACCTCTTTCGGGTCAACGGGGGCCGGAGCCTTGGCTACAGGTGCAGGTGCAGGGGTTGGAGCCACTGTCGTTTTAGCGGTTTTAGCTGCCTTACTTTTCTTCACCGGCGTTTTCTTGGCTTTGGGAGCAGGCGTTTCAGCAACAACGGTTTCTGCCGCGATGACAACGGGTTCTTCTACAACGGCAACGGGTTCAGGTTTTACTTCCGCCTGGTCCGGTGCTTCCACAGTAGCCAATTGCGATTCATCAATTTGTGCAAAAAATTGTTCTTTCTTACCACCAAATAATTTCTTGAGCATGGATAGTCTTTCCTCGTTTTTAATGCTAATGATAGTTAAAGATTGCATCTATAGGCTAATATTTTAAAGACGTTTCATGATTAAAATAATTGCCTCTTCATTGTCTTATCAAGCCAGGATCAGTAACCTTTTGCAATCTTTTGTTATAAAAATTTACATTGACCCGTTATCAGTCTGAATTTGGGCGATCGCCGAGGGCGGATCAGGGGCGGGAAAAGAGACTGAAATAGCAGGCTTTGGGCAGGGCGAACCCATCTTATTTTTGAAAGGTAGGCTGGATAAGGGTTTCCGAGATCATGATTGATTTTTCATGAAATGCTGAAAGTCTTATCAGATAAGGAGTCTAGGATTTAGATGCGTTTGCCCTGGGAATCACCTCTCTTAAGTTGACACTAATGATCTCATTCCCCTCTTTTAGGTGCAAATGCATTGTCTTGGATGGGATGCACCCGATTTGTTAGGCTATCTTCTTGAATAGATAATTAGGATTCTTCATTACCAATTTGTAATTATAGTTGCGCTTTATCTCTCTCATAAGTCTTGTCAGGCCAAAGAGATCCATATCAGATGAATCATCGAAGAGCACAAAACCACCTAATTCTAAGTATTTGTCAACGTTTTCAAAGTCCCTTTTGGCAAATTCATACGTATGGTTGCCATCTATATAACAAAAGCTAATCTTTCCACCCAAGCTTATCTCTCGACCAAAAATGTCGTATGTTTTTTCCCCTTTTTCCCAAAGTGTAAAGAATTCATCAGAAGTTCTCTCTATAGTGTAGGGTTTGTTATTTTGAGAAAAGAACTCAACATTTCCCATGAAAGTTGATTTTACGAATTCACGGTATTGATAATGGGAGATCTGACTATCGCCAAGATTACCTCCGTTTTCCGATCCCTCAAACAGCCATTTATCGCAACTAATAATTCTGTTTTTCTTACCTTGAACGGACAGCAAATAGCTCATGACATTGGTGGACAGTCCACAGAAACTACCAATTTCAAGCACAGGACTTTCTGATGGCAGTCTTTCTAGAGCAAAACGAATGGAGTAGATGTTTCCTTTGGACAACATCCCTGCATTGACAAAGGTAAGCCAGTTGATATATTCATCAGATATGGTCTTAGTGTTCACATACTCTATACCGGCATGAAACAACTTCTTAAGCTTTGTAATCATTCATATCTCCTGTTTATCAACCAAACTATTCATCTTACAGAAAATTTTCGTATAGTCAACCCCTAGAGGACAAAAACCCAGGGCAAACGCATCTTAATTTTTGAACGATAGGCTAGGTAAAGGTTTCAAGGTTTCAAGGTTTCAGTGATCATGATTGATTTTTTATGAAACGCTAAAGGACTTGTCAAATAAAGGGTCTAGAATTTAGGTGCGTTCGCCCTGAGGCTTTGGGGGAAGTACTTGGCAAAGGGGGCCTAACAAGAGAAAATGGAAATAACATTACTATTTGTTAAGTGGGAGTTGTGGCTAAAATTCGTACCGTTTCAGAAGCAAAGCGAGCCTTCTACGACCAGTATCGTCGTCCGATCAATTCGATCTATCGGCGGTTTGTGGAAGAATTACTAGTAGAGATCCATTTATTGACGGTAAATGTTGATTTTCGCTATGACCCTGTCTTTGCCCTTGGGGTTGTCACAGCCTTCGACCGTTTTATGAAGGGGTATCAACCGGAAGAAGATAAAGCCTCCATTTTTACTGCCTTAATTCAAGCGATCGCTGGCAATCCCAACCAATATCAACAGGATGCCCAAGCGATCCTTCAGAGTGGCCAAACGCTTTCCTTTACGGACCTAGCCGATCAGTTAGCCCAAAATCAGACGACGGAATCAGAGCATTATCTTTTAGGACAAACGCTGAATCGGATTCGTCAAACCACCAATTTCAAGTACAGTCGTGCCTTTGCGATCGGACTTTATACCCTGATCACCGAATCAGATAGTGAATGCAAAAATTCTGAAGAAAAACGGAATCTGCTCCTTAATCAGTTGGCCGTAACCCTAAACTGTTCAGAAGATAAACTGCAAAAAGATTTAGACCTTTATCGCAGCAATTTGGACAAGGTAGATCAACTCCTCACGGTTTTGGAAGATGTGGCGGAAGCGGAGCGCAAAAAACGAGAAAAACTTGTCCAGGCTTCCAGTCCTTCAGATTCGGCTTCTACTCCCTAGGAAAAGGCGATTAAATGCTAGTTTGAGATTTAAGTCCTACTGGAAAGTAGGATCTTTTTTTGTCCAACATTACTCAGAAAAAACTCCCCTGTTTATTTGGGGGAGCCTATCTAGGAGAACTCAATGTCAATGGAAGGTACCGAATTAGCCTAACCCTAGACCTGTCGTAGAGGGATAAAGATACTAAGTATAGGAGTTCGTATAACCTTTCATTTCAAATCATAGAGAGTTTGTAACGATTTGTCAACATGACTTGACGATTTTGAGCTTTTGAGCAAGTTGTTCTTGGAGCAAACAAGATTTCCACCGGCCAAAATGACAATTGCGATCGCGCTAGGACTACGGTAAATTGGGAAGCCGAATGTAACACCTTTTGGGCTTTACCGTGATGTTGAGACTGATTACCGATTTCGATGGGCCGATTATGGATGTGTCTGAACGGTATTATCGCGTTTATCAGTATTGCGTGGCCCAGGTACAGCGTCCGAACCAAAGGCTCTCAGTGTTATCAAAGGAGGACTTTTGGCAATTAAAACGGAGCCGCACCCCAGAACGGGAAATTGGGCAACGCTCTGGCCTTGACAACGAACAGTCCCAGCTTTTTTCCCAATTACGGAAAGCGACGGTTCATACCCTGCCCTATCTAAGTTATGACCAACCTCTGCCAGGAGCGATCGCTACCCTAGAAAAATTACAGGCCCTAGGGATTGATCTGGTGGTGATGACCATGCGCCGTGTTAGTGAATTGGATGAAGCCCTTGAACGAAATAACTTAGGACGTTTTTTTGCCAGCGATCGCCGTTATTGTCTGAGTAATGATTATGTTAAAACGGCTGACACTAAGGACAAACCGCTTTTGATGGCCAGAGCGATGGCCGAACTTTCCCCTGTCCAAGCCTGTTGGATGATTGGGGATACAGAAGCCGATATTCTGGCCGCGCAAAACCAACAGATTCCCATGATTGCAGTGCTTTCCGGTATCCGCGATCGCCAGCAACTAGAACAATACCAACCCAACTTCATCGTTAACAATCTGAAGGAAGCCGTCGTTTTAGTACTAACCATGAAGTAACTGAACTTGTTAACCTTTATTGCCACGTTTAGAGTTTGAGTTTATCTTTATTTCAGAAAACTAACGAATGAAACTACTAATCAGCCAAAATAACAAGAGGGTCATTCCGGTTGCCACTTGCTCTCCATTAACGCCTAGATGAGCATTGGCATTGAGGAGAAATGTCACACCCGCTCCCAGTCCAACCCCTAACACCAATCCGGCTAAGGTGAAGAGAAAAGCTCGTCCAAATTTCCTTTCCTTACGATTCAGAAAATAAATATTAGCAAAAACCCCGATTACTAACAGGAAAGGACGGAAAGATCCCGTAGCATCCTGGCTCAAAAAGCTGATGCCAGCCAGAATGCCAAAAATCCCCAGAGGTAATAGAATATCGTTGCGAGAAGGTGTATCAACTAACTTTTGTAGCCAGGGCGAAGCTTGAGCCGACATCAAAGGTTGATTGACCTTAGGCGCAGTTGCTAATCGTTCAGGAAACCGAATCTTTTCAGGAACCTTAATTTTTCCTTCCTGACGCAACCGGAGACGATCCATGAGAATTGCATCGTAGGCAGTTTCTACCAGTTCTAAAGTTTTAGTATCTCCTTGATACTGTTGACTTAGACGATTTTTAACGGCTTGAATCTCTTCAAAAGAGGCACTTTCCGTTACACCTAAGGTTTGGTAGGGAGTTTGTTCGCTCATTCTTACCTAATACATTTATGCAACACAACACAATATCTTAACAAGTCGCGTAACTACCGCAATTTGTTAACTATTCTAACGCAGACTTTCCAGATTATAACGATAAGTATTTTTACTCAAGCAGAAACATTGAGCAGAAACATTAAGCAGAAACATTAAGTTTTATTGAAGTGAGCAGACGTAGAGAATCTCCTTTGCTAAGATAGAATCCAACTTTGAAAGCGTTAAAAAATAGGCTTTTTACAGATTTTTCCCCTATCTAAAACAATAAGTTAGTGATGAAGCATTTTTGTGATGACTGGATTCAAGAATGGTGTGAAGAAAATGGTTGGACAGATCTTTTTGTCGAACGCTATAACCATTACTGGGCCTTTCCTCCCAATGCCGTCATGCCTGAACCTATTCCCTGGAAGACCTTACGTTTTATCAAATCTAAAAAGGGGCTATGTCGGGAGGAACGTTTCTGGTTAGCGGCGGCGATCGCGGTGACGGTTTTAGGAGCCACCTTAACCACTCTATTAAAAAGTCCGATGCCCTTGGTCTTTGCCTTTGCCTTTGGAGCCATTACGGTCGCGCAATTAGAAATGGAAGATCTTTAGGGCGTGCCGCTAAATTCCAGCACGGCTAAGTCCTCGTCAAGGCTATGATGAGAGTCAGATTCCTGATCAGAGTTTTAAACAATTGATGATGTTACCTTTAGGGGCCTCCTTGCCCGATGATGATGCGTCTAATCAGTGGCGGTTTCAGCTAAACCGTTTTGTTCAAGATTATCAAGTGGCTCTGGCGGCGATCGCCTGGGGTTTGCAACAGGAATGGCAAGATGCCGATGCGATTTTAGGGATTGATCTCTTACCTCAAGCCCACTTTATCTGTGCTTCGCGATCGCAGTTAGAGATTTTAAATCAAAAGGTTGACAACCAAGTACAGGAAATTCTAGGGATTTTAGATGGTTATGATCCTCAAACGGAAGTAACAATCTTGGCGATCAGGCCAGGCCAGCTAAAACTATTATTTTTTAAACCCAATTCTCCTCCCCAAGCTTGTTTTGAGCAAGAAACTAGAACCTTAGATACCCTAATTACCGAACTAGAAGAAATTCTCCAAAAAATGATTCAGCCCACATTCCGCAGGTAAAAACAGAGACAAGGATGAAAGGGATTAGACTGGCGGGTGTGATTACACTTTTAAAAGCTAAAGCGATCGCGTTTTCAACAGTTGCAGTAATCGCACTCAAAAGCCAAAATAATCGCACTTTCAGTAGCCAAAGTAATCGCACGTTCAAAAACTAAAGGATCGCACTTTTAACAGGAAAAATGATCGCATTTTTAAAATTTTAACAATAGGGGAAAGGTGATCACTTTTTCTAAATCATTAAACGCGATTGCTGTTACGATAAATATTTTATAGAATTGGGAGTATAATCTTTATTAAGGTGAGTATCCTAAAGAGTTGAGTAGATTTTATGATTAGTTCGCAGGTTCTTGAGCAATTGGAACAATTACCTGAATCTCTACAAGTTGAGGTTCTTCATTATGCAGAGTATTTATCTAGTAAATACCAAAAGACTAGTGATATGGACTATTTAAATTCTATTCCTGGTTATGTTGATTCTATTGAAGAAGTCATTAAGAGTCCGAGATCGGAATGGGTTAATGCTACGGAATTAGGTTTATAAGGATGTGGGAAGTTATTCTGAGTAAAAAAGCCCAAGAAGATTTAGAAAAGCTGAGAAATATTGGTCTTTTTAACAAGATTAAGGAACTTGTTGGTATTCTTCGGGAAAATCCCTTTCTGAATTCCCCTTATTATGAAAAATTGGTGGGCAATCTTAAGGGTTGTTATTCACGACGAATCAATATTAAGCATCGGTTAGTCTATCGAGTGATTAAGGAAACTCAAACGGTTGAAATTATTAGGATGTGGTCACATTACGAGTAGCCTCTGTTTGAATCATCTAAACGCGATCGCAGTTTTAGCTCTTGTAAGCAATGATCGCATTTTTTATCTTTTGTTAGGGGCGATCTCATTCAAATTTCTCAAAAACTCGGCAGATACTCTTGTTCTGCTTTCGCGATAGCGGAAACGGGGACGGGGACGGGGATGGAGACGGGTTGATAGAGCTGGGGTCGAGCTAATGAGCTTCCACCACTTGCCTTAACCTGCATTATTCACGACGATTTAGGAAAATCCTTGTAGGCCTTGCAGAGTAATGAATCTGGCGATTTGTCAAAAAAACAGTCTGTTTTTAAAGTGCATTCACAATCAAGGTTTTGCCGATTGGTGAATAATCCAGGTTAACAATCATTGGATGTCAATTATATCCCATTAACAAAATTGTAATTGCCTAAGCAGTCATGCAAAATAAATTATCTCTAATAAATTACCTCTTAGACAAAGGTGAAAGCCTTGCTGTACAAGAACGCTATGTGTAAACAATTTTGTATAAGTACTTAAAGCGAGGGATATAATACTGCCCCGATAAGGCTGAATAAAATTAGATCGTTATAATGAGTCAGCATCTAGATTAGACTATTAAATCAAAAATCAGACATTTTTTGTTCAAAGACGATTGACAAAATGTCTGCCTGCGGTTACAGTGGCATTATATTTAAAATCACGCTTTACCAATGAGGAGCTAGGGGTTTGCTTGAGTAAACTTCAAACTTTTGCTTTAGACGGTTTAGACCTATTTTTCAACTCCCACGACCATTTACCTCCTCATTTTCACGTTCGCAAGCCAGGAGAATGGGAAATTCGTGTTCTTTTTCTGCTGTGTTCAGAACAAAAAGGATTAGTTTTTAATGTGAAATGGTCACGTCATCCACCGTCTAAAAAAGAAGAGCGTGAAATATTAAAACTGGTTTTAACTAATCTTAAATCTCTCCTGATGGAATGGGAACAAAAAGTGTGTATTAAGGAGAATTACTAATGTCAAGCACTCAAACTATGACAGTTTTGATCCAAGACCAGAAGAGTCAGGAAAATCTATCTTTTTCTCCCCCCGTCCAAATAATTAATAGTATGGATTCTAGTTTGGAGTCAGTGCCAAATTTATTTATTTTAACTTCTGCTACCCATTTAAATAATGTTTCTTCTTTAGTAAGAAATACTAACCAAAAACATCATCTGCGCGTTCTTTTTATTCGGGAAGATATTAATCCAAGTTGGTTACCCCAGATACTAGAGCGGGCAAATTTGCGTACCTTGCGAAATACTTTATCTTATCAAGATTCAGAATCAAATCTTCCTCAACGAGTCATTAATGCCTGGAGTTGGGGAGCACAGGATCAGTTAATTGCCAAGGCAACGGTTCTAGGCGATCGCCTTTTGGTTTTAAGTTGTAGCATGGAAAAATTCGAGGTCGCTTTTGCTGACTTACCCTGTTTAAAAAATATCCCAACGGCAGAACAGAGTAATTTTATGATCTCCGAGGAGGGGAGTTATCTGTATTGGGAAAAGCAAGATATTCATCTCGATTTAGATGCTTTGCGTTATGTAATTAATCCTCAAATTAAAGCCAAATTTGATGCTCAAAGACTTACCCATGATGTCTTATTTGGAAAAGCGATCGCCGCTTTACGCAAGCAACACAAGCTGAAACAATCGGATATTATTGGTTTATCAGAAAGGCAAGTAAGTCGGATTGAAAAGGGAGAAGGAACGAAAGTTGCCACCTTACAGTTATTTGCCCAAGCTCATAAAATGGAGTTAAATGACTATTTAGCGACTGTTGGCAATTTAGTTTCTAGTATTCCTGACGATTTTCTGTTTAACGATTATGATACGAATTCTTCTGTGAATAAGCCTTTATTCAAAGACAAATTACGCCAAATTATGGAAAACGAAACAATAGAGGTTATCTCATCTAGTTCTAACTCTGATTGTCCAAGTATGGAGGAGTAAAGCGTATGATTTTTTTGTTAGACTCTAATTTAGTTGGCTCTCCGCTATTGTGTGTGATAGGTCACGCTTATGAATTTATGGAATCCTTTTTTAGCAATACTTTTGCTGTTCGCTTGTCCGTGCTAGTGATTACTATAACCCCATTTTCCACACAGTTAAGGGCAGAGCCTCGCAGTTTTATCTCTTGTAAGGAATGCTCGCAGTTTTATCTCTTGTAAGGAATGATCGCGGTTTGAAATTTTAACCAACAAGAAGACGGCGATCGCCTGCATCATTAAAAAAGAAGAATAAAACCTTCTTGTGCAAAATGTTTATCATGGGTTAATATCTCCGTTATATTTCTTTGACGCATTGTTTGCATTGAAATACAATCCGTTAAACTATACTCTTTGTCTGGGCGAACCTTATACAACTCTAATCCCGATTCAAAAGATTGACGAGTTTGCGGTAAAATAAGGATATTAGGATTATTTTGTAAACCTTGGAAAAGCTGCCAAGTTCGTCTTCTTACAGACTCACCATAACCCGATAAGTTATTTAAAACTTCGATACAAATTTCATCAGTTGTCATAATTTTAACTTGTTGAAGTTCACGAGTTTTGACCACAACTTGCTCATGCCAATTATCTCGATCATTAATCAATGCAACCCAATAAAAAGTATCTGCAAAAATTGTTTTCATGGCAATTTTCAATCACTTTTTGGAACACCGTAAAGATAATGATCATGTTGAGAAGCAAGATCACTGGGTAAATTCTTTAGGTCTTCAGGGTTTAAGGGGGTTTGATTGAGAAGTGATAAAATTGCTTCGCCTGCGGATTGAGAGTGGAGATAGTCAGATTGGGCTGATGATAAAAAATTGAACGTTTCTTGTGTTACTGAATCAGGGGCCTGTTCAATTGCCTCTAATAGTTGGGTTTTAATGTTCATGGCAAAAAAATTGTAATTGCTTCTATTATAACTGGAACGTCAAAAAACGGCGATCGCTCTTCCAAATTTCAACAACATAGACGGCGATCGCTTCTGTAAATTCTAACAAAATAGACGGCGATCGCACTTATAAACATCAACAGAATAGACGGCGATCACACTCAAATTTCTCAAAAACTCGGTAGATACTGTGTTAAGTGTCAAGGGGAAATGGGAGAAAAATCAATCCCCTCCTCTGAAACAGCGACAGGGATAGCCAACTTAGTCTGGTCAAACGGTT
>Ga0208854_1000041_pt1 | contig 25762 bp, 16 predicted proteins | sample LakMenEpi30Nov11_FD_150748 | JGI IMG/M metagenome (GOLD analysis project Ga0208854, IMG submission 150748) | Freshwater microbial communities from Lake Mendota, WI - 30NOV2011 deep hole epilimnion (SPAdes) | ecosystem: Environmental > Aquatic > Freshwater > Lake > Epilimnion/Euphotic zone ...
TTCGTCATCGCTGTTCCTATTTAAATGATTACCTTTTTTGACTCTTTCATTTACCTCGTTAAGTATTTCTACTTATTGCAAAGGTGAGATGCTCCCGTTATTCGTTCTACGGATCTGGAACCTGACCAGATTTTAGTCTTAATCAATATTGCTAAATGTACTTATTGAGCCAAAGGTGGTTAAAGATCAAGCGGTAAATACGATTATTGACCTTGAGAGAATTCGCTTTTTTAATAACTAATCCTGATAGAAGTAATTCTCTTTCGACAGAGCTATCAGTTAGGGTAATTTCTTCCTGTTCTAACACCTGTTGGTAAAGTTCTAAGAGTTGGGCGGATCGTTTACTTTTCAGAAGGCGATCGCGAATTGTTTTCAAATGTTCTGGTTCATCCTGATATTCCCAATTCTGAATCACTTTGGTTTGGATCAAGTTTTGGAGCCAGGCGGCTTCATCGTTAACAGGAATGAGAGTAGAAGTATCACGAATCAGTTTACAGATTTTTTGAGTGAGAAAAGGTTGGCCATTTGTCCAGTTAAAGACTTCTTTGAGTAAGGTTTGGGGATTACTCACTTTTTCGGCTAAACCTTGCAATAACGGTTGAGCTTCATGTTCTTTAAACCCTTCTAGATGAATGGCTTGACCAATATTAAAAGGGGTTATCTGAACATCAGTCATTAAATCGCTAGGGGTTGTGACTCCAAAAAGGGCAAAGGTCAAACGCTGATAGGCGGGATTAAGACTGCGTTGATTGTAACAGGAACGAATGAGGGCAAAAAAGTCATGAACGGAGAATTTTAAGCCAAGAACGCTATCAATTTCATCAATAAAAATCACCAAGGGTTTGGTGGGAATACCATTTTCTACACCCGCTTGCGTTAATAGGACTTCTTCGATCAAGTCACTTAATCTTTGAACGGGGGGCCTATCTTCTCGTTCTTGCCACCAGGTTTTTAAGTTAATCTTGCTCCGTAAATCAAAACGGCGTAATAATTCAAAGGCAAATCCTTTATACCACTGTTCTGGAGTCACATTTTCACTGCCGATACGGGTCATGTCAATGGGCGCACAGCAAAATCCCTCATGCTGGAGGTGGTTTATCATCCGTACCATAAGGCTTGATTTTCCCATCTGTCGGGGATTAAGAACGTAGCAAAATTCTCCTCGTTTTAAGGCTTTATAGAGGTAGCGATCGCTGACTCGGACGACGTAGGTAGAGGCATCCATCGGTAAGCTTCCGCCCACTTGATAATCGAAATTTGAAAAGGACTCTTCGCTACGGAGTAAATCATTTTCAAAACGGAGTTCGGCTTGGGTAGCTTGGAGAATTTTTAGGGTTTGAGATAATTCTTTGGTTCGTTCTTCTACTTTTTGTTCCAAAGTCTGACTATACTCTTCTAGTTCATTTTTAGCTCGTTCTAGAGCAAGATTTTTGAGAGCTAGTTCTTGGGTAAACTGAACTCGATCCGTTTCAGCTTGTTTGCGTTGGGTAATATCTTGGAAGGCAGCGATCGCATAGGCAATTTGACCTTTCTCGTTAAAAACAGGAGTAGCTGATACATCTAAAGGAATTGTTCGATCAACTTGGTGAATCTCCATATCATCCGCAGTTGTACTTTCGCCATTTAATGCTTTTACAATGGGTTGTTGTTCAGTTGGGTATAATTGGTCTGTCCCTGCTAAATAAGCATGGTAAATTTCAGTCAATTGATTGCTTGATGTAAGAGTTACAATTCCTTTGCCAAGAATGTTCTGGGCAGTCTGATTTGCATAGTAGGGTTCGCCCTTAGCATTAAGCACAAAAATACCTATGGGGATAGCTTCTAAAAATTGAGTTAATCTTTTCTCATTCTCACTTAGAGCGACATAAAGTTGAGCGTTTTGTAGAGAAATTCCAGCTTGATAAGATAAGAGTTTTAGGACTTCTAAGCGATCAGGAGTAAAGGCACCAGTACTGAGATTATTTTCTAAGTAAAGCAGTCCAATAACTTGACCTTGATGGATGATGGGCGTACATAAAATAGATTTAGATTGGTTTTGAATTATATAAGGATCTGTTGTGAATATTCCCTCACAAGTTGCATCGTTTAAAACCACATTTTCTCTGGTTCTTTCTACATAATTGATTAGAGATAGGGGCAAATGTTGGCTAGTCGAAACCAGGACTGATTCGCTCACTATCACTTTATCTTGCTCTACAGTACCTTGGGTTTTAATGAGTAGCTGATCTTCCTTTACCAAGATTAAAAAACCAGTTTGAGCACCAGCATTCTCAATCATAATTTTTACCAAATTTTCCACAAGTTTATCCAACAAAATGTCGCTGGAAATCGTTTGCGATGCTTTAAGCACGGTGGCTAAATCTAGGGCTTCACTAGAACCACCAGTAGTTTTTGAAACGCTTGGGAAAGTGGCTTTGGTTTTGGATAATGCTGAAGCCAAAAACTGCGGGTATCGAGTCTCCATATCTTTTAGCTTGGCTAAAGCCCCCCAGCGCTGATAGGCGTAGTAGGCATCAACTAAATAATGACGAGCTACCTGTTTTTGGTCCCTGCCTAAATAAAATCGGGCTGCTAGTTCGTTAGCCAGAGCTTCTTCGTTGATATATTCGTTTATTGTTGCTAGAGAGATAGCTTGATCGTAATATTCCCTAGCATCTTTATGTTGACCTAATACCCTGGCAAGTTCAGCCTCAACTAGATAATATTTATGCAAATAATTCATGGGGGCATGATGAGACCAATGCTTCATTTTTGTCTGATTGGCAGTTACTTTTTCGAGAATGTACTGTTGTTGGATATTTAGAGTATCAGTAAGCATCGCCAATCTAGCGAGAGAATCATAAAAGTGAAAAATGGCAAAATTAATTGTCCCGACTGCGTTTCCTACATATTCTTCTGCCTCTGTTGAATTTTCAATAGCTTGAGGGTATTTCTGAAATAAATAGCAAAGAATTAGTTTCTGGAGATACATCTCACAAAGGGCATTGCGATCATTTATTTCCAGATAAACTTGTCTCATGGTTTCTTCATTATAATGCTCTCCAATTAAGCGACAATTGTCTTCAGATTTTCCTCTCAGATTTAAGACGGCTTGCCAATAAGTTTTATGTCTTTCAAGTATATGCTTCTGCTGAATTTGAGATATGGCAGCACTAGCTTTTTCCATTTCCCGTTCTAGTTCTCCCAGTTCCTTACCCATATAGTAGCCAAAGTAGCAGCATGAATGTATTCCCCATGCAGCAAAATGCAAATCCCCTGTTTCTAGCCCGATTCTATATCCTTCTAAAAAAGGAGTGAGAGTTTCTCTGATATGCTCTTTCCAATGTCTGACAAAACAATTTACGATGAAGAAAGTACTCGGCTTAAGTTCTTTGGCATCAAATTTTTTGAGCAGCTTCAAAGTGAGTTGACCAACTTTATAACCACCATCAAGATCTTCTACTACTCCACAGAGAACTATTCCATATAGAGCATAGGCCTTAGCCGACAGAATTGTATTACCATATTTAACTGATAAGCTGACCATTTTCGACACAACCATTGTAAAGAGGGGAGGAGAGGTAACATAGCAACAGTGTATCATTTGAAACATGAAATCCATGACTGCCAGTTTTTCTGGATCTGTCATTTCAGGCAAATCGACTAAATCCTCTATATCTTTAATTCCCCTCTTACCTAAAGCCGATTTAACTTCTTCAAGACTCTTTTCAACATCCAATTGGCTGGGTAGTTTTGGAAAAACTACGCCCATCATTTCCAGAATTGACAGCGCGATCTTCACTGCTTCGACTAGCTTATTCTGCGAGGCATTAGCTTGGATTTTCAGAGTATAAACTTTCGCTTTATCCAGCAATGTGTTTGCTTTTTGCAATACGACCTCAATTAACCGTTCCATCTGCTCCAGATCACCAATGAGGAACTTTGTTTCTGCCGCTTCTATATACAGTTTTAGTGTTAAATCATACTGCCTCTGCCAGTAATCCTCCCCTAATAGGCTCAATCCAACCTGAAAGTAATTGAATGCTGGTTGATAAGCTGCTGATTTCTTGGCTTTTTTACCAACTATTAGATTTAATCTAGCTAGTTCATCTCGCTCTTCCTGTCGATTAATTAACTGCCTACCCAAGTTTAATTGGTTGACAATCTCAAAGATTTTAGAATCTTCTTTTTCTAAAGAAATGCCATGCAACAGCAGTTGACCTATATGCAGATGAACAGCTTGTTTATCCGCTTCGGGAATTAGGGAATAGACTGCCTGGTGGATTCGGTCATGGGAAAACTTATATTCAACAGTGACTGTCTCTGCCAAACCCTGTACATCAGATTCTGTTAGCTTGTAAGCATCACTAAGAGGTAAAACTAAACCATTGAAAAGTGCTGGCAACAGATCTGTTGCAGTTTTTTTGGGCGATTGTTTATATACAGTTGCCAAAGTCTGGAGATCAAATTGGTTACCAATAGAGGCTGCCAACTTTAATACCTGTTGTGTTGCCACCCCCAACTTTTGCACCTTAATGGCCATTAGTTCGACCACATTATCGGTTATAGCTTGAGCTTGAATTTCCCTTAAATCCCACTGCCAATGGTTAAGCTGATAGTCAAATGTTAACAGTTCTTCGCTATACAGTGCTTTTAAAAACTCATTTATAAAGAAAGGATTGCCATTAGTTTTGGTTAGCACTAATTCTGCCAGTGGTCTAGCAGTCTCTACTGCAACATTGAGAGTCATACTAATTAACTGATTTACCTCGATCAATTTTAAAGGCTGCAAGGTGATGTAACTGACAAGACCTTCAGTTTTACTAATCTCATCCAAAGTAAGCATTAAGGGATGAGCCTGAGTGACCTCATTATTTCGATAGGCACCAATAATGTATAAATAATAGCTTTCAGTTGGTGTCATTAGTAGTTGAATGAGTTTCAAGGAAGCTTCATCAGCCCATTGTAAATCGTCTAGAAATAACACTAATGGATGTTCAGGCTGGGCAAATACCTGGATAAAGTTTTTAAATACCAAGTTGAAGCGATTTTGGGCTTCCATTGAAGCTAGTTCTGCTACAGTGGATTGGGAACCAATAATCAGTCCTACTTCGGGAATTATATCAATAATTATCTGACCATTATTTCCCAGAGCAGCTAATAATTTTTGTCGCCAAGCAGATATCTGGACTTCGTTTTCCGTCAAGAGTTGCTCTATTAAGAAGCGAAAGGCTTGTACTAGGGACGAATAAGGAATATCTCTTTGAAATTGGTCGAATTTCCCAGAGATAAAGTACCCCTGCTGCCGAGTAATTGGCCTATAGACTTCCCTTACTAAAACCGATTTACCAATGCCGGAATAACCTCTTACCAGCATCATTTCCTTTCCCCCTTGGCTGACTCGTTCAAAGCCAGCCAACAATTGCTCAATTTCCTGTTGTCGCCCATATAATCTCTGAGAAATTTGGAATCTATCCGAAATATCCTGCTGTCCTAGAAGAAAGGGATTAAGGCATCTCGTTTGCTCCCATTGTCTGTGACATTCCTCTAAATCCATCTTGAGACCGTAGGCTGATTGGTAACGATCTTCAGCGTTTTTAGCCATCAGCTTCATGACAATCTCCGATAGAATGTGAGGAATCTCTGGCACGAGTGCGTGAGGAAAGTTGGGTTGTTTAGCGATATGGGAGTGAACCAACTCCATTTCCTCAGTAGTTTCAAAAGGCAATCGATTAGTTAATAGCTCATAAAAAGTTACCCCCAAAGAATAAAAGTCAGTGCGATAATCAATGTCTCGATTCATGCGCCCAGTTTGTTCTGGCGAAATGTAGGCTAATGTACCTTCTAACTGATTCGGGTTGCCTAAGGTGGTTTTTTCTCGTGAGAGTACGGTTGAAATGCCAAAGTCAATGAGTTTGATCTGACCTGTTGTGGGGTTTAAAACTATGTTGGATGGGTTAATATCTTTGTGGATTATTAGACACTGATGGACCTGAATTAGAATCTCAACAATTTGTCTGGTAATGGTTAGAAACTCAGCCAAAGTGAATTGTCTGCCTTTCTGCATTAATCGTTCTAGAGATTCAGCGCCAAAATCCTCCATGACTATTAGCCAACAGTTTTGTTCATTTTCCAAGTTATAGGCATTTACTACGCCCCTAAGTTGAAGGTTTTTGGTGATTGTATACTCTCGTTTGAACCAGGCTATTTTTTCTGGAGGTGGATAGGCTTGCTTTAGGGTTTTGAGGATAACTGTTTGGCTATCTCCTACCCGATGTCCGCGATAAACCAGCGAGTTGGTACTTTCATAAAGTTTTTCAATAATCTGATAGCCGGAAATAATTGCCATAATTATTATTGCTTTTGCTATAGATCTCAATTAAAATTTTTCTAAATTTTTATTAATTATGCTTCAATTTGAAGATTTGCTTGTCAGTCGATATTTTTTATGATAGCGTACCTGTACAGTAGATGCTACTTTTACCTAATTCAATATCAAACGATTCCTTTAGAGGAATCACAATAGCTCAATCACTTGTCTGCTCTAAATTTTACACACTTTGTTCCTCTGCTCTACAACTGACTACCAATGCTCGACGTTGTTGGACTGTCTTATTTGGGCGGGAATAATGTAATGTGTGGCAGTGGTGAACAGTTGCTCCTCCAGGTGCTAAGGGGCAAACAACTGCTTGAGAGTATTGTACTCCGTCTGCTATCAAACCTGAGCCTGTCCTATCTCCTTCATAGGGACGATGCGGTATAATGCCTCCAAGATGAGAACCAGGGATGAAATGCAAACAGCCGTTCTCGGGGGTGGCAGGGTCTAAAGGCATCCAAATTTTGAGGAGATCAAGCGAGCCAGGATAGGCAGCATCTTGGTGCCAGGGCATCTCAGCACCAAAGTGTGCTGGCTTTAGGTACAGACGCACTCTGCCGATGACCTTTGTTTCCTCGACATTGAGAAGGTGTGCCACAATCTTAAGGGTATTGCGGAAGTAGATCGTATCTATCAGTTGGGGAAAGACTAACTCTGGAGATGGTATCCACACCAAGATTTCTCTCCCACCAGCAAGAGGTAGCTGTTGTTGATCTGCAAGTAGAGCTATCTTTTCTGGGCAGTATACTTTCATCTCTTCTATGATGCGATCGTAGATTCCCTTCAGCCACTCAATTTCTTGGTCAGTAGTAATACGGTCGAAAATCAGGAATCCTTGTTTTTTAAAGACGGTAACTTGCTCATCTTTCAGATTTAAATTCAATTTATCTTTCATAACTTGGTGACAAGATAACAGATGTTGTAGAGGTTTAGCAATGCCAAACCCCTGCAATAATGTAACATAAAATACATTTTCCCATGACATCGGGAGAGCTAGATTTTCCCTAAGGTTCTGTTAAAAGAATTGGGGTCAAATGCAACAAAGTTGCATTATCCCAAAAATACCCGGGTTCTCCGAAAGAAACTGTTCAAGCTCCTTTAGAGTTAAGCTTCCCAAACCTTCTGGTAAATCGGGTATGGCAAAAAATCCACCAGCACCACTACCAAGGTCACTTATATCACCTAGTTCTGGGGGCTTTTCCGCTTGTAGCCTTTCAATCTCTGTTTTAGGATCTTGCCGCAAATTGGCCAAAATGCTTGGGTTACTCCAAGCATAAGCAATTAGTCTAGCCCATTGTTCTTGTTCGTTCATATTTTTTTTAAGTGGGAAATGAAACAATTTATGCTCTCTGCAGCGTCTTATGGTATCATTCCAACTGGGTTTCATGTCAAGTAAGTTTCGTACTGGGTATGAGGGGTTTAGAGAACATCGTCTTGTAAAGAAACATTACTTGTGGTGTGGAGTCACTATGAAGAGCCAATATTGTGGAGGAAAATTATGCTAAGTAACACTAATCAAGATGCAAACAATAATTATGACGAAGCTTACAATTTTTTAGAACGATCAGAAATAGACCCCGATCAACCAGACATTCGTTTCAGACTAGAGGATATACAAGGCAATATTCTTAAAAGTCACGGGAGAACTTATTCTATTTATGTTTTCTTACACTTTGACAACAGTCAACCAGAAGCTACTAAGAAATGGATTGGGGATTTTGCTGAAAAGTATGTTGTATCTGCCATTAGGCAACGAGAACAAACCCAAGAACATAAAAAATTCCTTAAAACAAAGAAGGAAGCTTCGTCTTCAACCTTATTTGTTAATTTTTCTTTATCATTTAAAGGGTATGAAGCATTAGGATTAGATGCTAAGACTAATTTCCGAAAACTTTATCAGCAAAAACTACAAGATAAAGAACGTTCTTTTTCTACACATCCTTTCGAGGAGGGAATGCTCGAAAACCTAGAGAGTCTCAAGGACAAGAAAAGAGATTGGGAGATTGAGTATCAACAAGTTGAGTCCAGTGTAATGAACAACGATATTCATGCTTTAATCTTACTGGCTGATTGCGATATCGATAATTTATGTGAAAAAACACAACAAATATTAGATAATATTGAAGCGAACAACATTAGAATTATTAAGAAAGAAATTGGTTGGGTACGTAAGAACGATCAAGATCAGTGTATAGAACCATTTGGGTTTGCAGATAATATCAGTAATCCTTTATTTCTGAAATCAGATATTTACCAAGTAACAGATAAAGACCAATGGGACCCAAGTGCTAACTTGCGCTTGGTGCTTAATGTCGATCCTTTTGGCAATCTCCAGAATAAGGGTTATAGCTATGGAAGTTTTTTAGTTTATCGAAAGCTGGAACAAAATGTAGAGGGTTTCAATGAAAAAATCAAAGAGTTAGCTGGTAAGTTAGAAAATCTAGGAGCCGATTCCCATCCAAAAAAAGAAACAGAACAACTCGTTAAAGCTTATACTATGGGGCGTTTCCAAAATGGACGGCCTGTTATGATTTATAGTAGCCCAGATTCTCTAGAACAAAGTGGAGTAGATTTAAATAATTTTAACTATGGAAAGGGAAATGATTTTAAAGAAACATCTCGATGGAAATGCCCATTTCACGCTCACATTAGGAAGATGAATTCGCGGGCAATAAGTGATAATGTACATAGTGGTACTTATAAAGATAAACCAGATAACCAACGTCAGAGAAGAATTGTTCGGCGAGGAACAACCTACGGTTTACCCAAAGAAAATCAAACTTCACTCTTGTCACAAACAACGAAAGAAAACTTACGGCACTACAAAAGCCTCTCAGAAAAACTGGGAGTCAAAACAGAAGTGGGTAAGGAAGGATTGCTATTTTTTTGTTTCCAAAGTGATATTCACGCCCAATTTGAGAAGCTTCAAGACTACGCTAATGATAACAATTTTGGGACAAATCCATTCGGAAAACTAGGCGCAGATCCTATTTTGGGACAGCAAAAGACACTGTTAATTCAACAGGTGACAGATAGGATATTAAAAATACCGTTAATTCATCGGGTGACAAATAGTATATTAAAGACACCGTTAATTCAATGGGGGAGAGAAAAATTGCCGCCAATGCTAAAAGAAGCGTTTGGCAAATGGCCAAGTCAGACATGGCCAAGAACGTGGGGAAATTCACAAGACCCAGTTAAGGATTTCGATTTTTTTGGGTATGTGACTCCTAGAGGAGGTGAATATTTCTTTACACCCAGTCTAAGTTTCCTGAAATCCCTAAAAGAAGAATGAGTCAGATAACTGCTTATCGTCCCAAATTGAAATCCTGCTTTCGTTGTGAAATTATTCCCTCGGAAGGGGTTTTGCTGCTATCTGAAAACCAATCTATTATTCTTCCTAATCCTGCCTTCATTAAGTTAGTTCAACTTCTCGATGGCCAGCACACCCTAGAAGAGATTATTAAGCAACTTCAGCAAAAAATGCCTTCCGCAGAAGTTCTATCCCTGCTGATGCAAATTAAGAACTATACAGTTGATGCTACTCCTTCTATACCCTCAGAACAAGCTGCTTTTTGGGAAATGCTTGGCATTCAACCAGAAGTAGCTTACCAACGGTTGCAAACCACCTCCGTGACAGTAACAACCTTTGGCAATATTGATCCAACTCCCTTCCAGACAATGTTAACGTCCTTGGGGGTACAGGTTAGGGATGACGGAGAGCGGTCAATCGTTCTCACTGATGATTATCTGCAACCAGGGCTAGAAGCTTTTAATCAGCAAGCTTTGTCCGAAAATCGTTCTTGGCTGTTAGTCAAACCTGTGGGGACGGAGATTTGGTTAGGGCCATTGATCATTCCAGATAAAACAGGGTGTTGGGAGTGTCTCAGACAAAGACTACAGGGTAAGCGAAAGGTCCAAACCTATCTCCAGCATAAACAAAAGACGAATCACCCTTTCTCTTCATCCTTAGCTGTTTTACCCTCTACTTACCAAACAGCCCTCAGTTTAGCCGCCACCGAAACTGTTAAATGGATAGTAAGTGAAGCAAATGAAAGTATTGAAGGTAACATCATTACCCTCAATACTTTAACTCTCGAAAAAAACAACCATCCCCTGATTCGTCGTCCTCAATGCCCAACTTGTGGAAATCCCAACTTGATGGCTCAAAAACAATCAATAATACCAGTTTTACAAAGTCGCCAAAAGAATTTCACCAGTGATGGCGGGCATCGCAGTATTGCACCAGAGGAAACTTTTAGGAGATTGCAACCTTATATTAGTCCAATTACAGGAATAATAAGCCTTCTGGGACAACCTCAAGGTTGGGAACACCAGCAGCAACTCACGCCTGCTTACATTAGTCAGGGCATTTTCTTAGAGTATAACCAAGACTTAGAATCTCTACGCCGCAGTCTGAATCGATGTGCTAGTGGTAAGGGAAAAAGTGATATCCAAGCCAGAGTTAGTGCCATTGGGGAGGCGATGGAGCATTATTCAGGAGTTTTTCATGGGGATGAATACCGCGTTCGAGACCGCCTGAAAAATCTCAGTAACCCAATTCATCCGAACGCCTGTATGTTGTTTAGCGATCGCCAAATCCAAAATCGGCATCTAGAAACTTCCAACCCGTCTCGTCTCAACTGGATTCCCGAACCCTTTGATGAAGAACAGCAAATTGATTGGAGTCTAGTTTGGTCTTTGACTGATAATGAGCCTCGATACCTTCCTACTGCTTATTGTTACTACGACTATGCTCAACAGCATCACATCAAGTTTACTAGGGCTGACTCCAATGGCTGTGCTGCGGGTAACACCCTGGAAGAGGCGATTTTACAAGGCTTTATGGAGTTAGTCGAGCGGGATAGCGTAGCTTTGTGGTGGTACAACCGTTTGCGAAAACCAGCAGTGAATCTTGCCGATTTTAATGAACCATACTTCCAAGAATTGCTGAGATTCTATCAGCAACACCACCGCGATCTCTGGGTATTGGATATTACCAGCGATTTTAACATTCCTACCTTTGCTGCCATTTCTCGACGAAATGACCAAGCTGTTGAAAATATTATTCTCGGTTTTGGAACCCATTTTGACCCACAAATTGCTATTCTTCGCGCCTTAACTGAACTCAATCAGTCACTCCCTGCTGTCTTGTCTAACAAGCCTGAACACAGTCGTGCTTACCGAGATCATTATCCTGAAGCCCTAGAATGGTGGCAAACGGCAACTCTTGAAAATCAACCCTATTTAATCCCTGATGAAAGTACAACCTGTAAGGTTTCAGCAGACTATCATAACAACGGTTATGGTGACCTTTATACTGATGTAATGAGTTGTGTAAACCTGGCTCAATCCAAGGGGTGGGAAACTCTAATTTTAGATCAGACTCGCCCTGATGTTGGATTGTCAGTTGTCAAAGTTATCGTCCCTGGGCTGCGACATTTCTGGCCTCGATTTGCCCCAGGACGGCTGTATGATATTCCCGTCCAAATGGGGTGGTTAACAACACCATTAACAGAGGAGCAATTAAATCCTCTACCTATTTTCTTTTAAGCGATTCGGCTACCTTGAATTTTAACATGAGTGACTCATCAAGCAAGGAGCAGCATTTTGTTATCTCTACCTCAGAGAAAACTTGGGCTGAGATCGCTCCTTTTGGTACAAAACAAGTTGTCCCTTTTCCTCTAGAGTCGAACCAACTATATACGCTCTCACGTTTTGCCTACCTCCACAATCTTGACGGGAAAATGGTGCTGGAATCTCCCTTGGCTCATTGTCAAGTGATTCTGTATGATGAGCGATCGCTTGCCATTTTTCATGCTCTTTCTGCTCCTCAAACTCTGGCACAATTGGGTAATCAATTTTCAGATATTCCCCAAGATATTATTGCAACCTTCCTAAGTTGGTTGCTAGGAGAGAAATTTTTAGCGGTTACTGATAAAGATGGAACGGTCAATGAGGAACCATCATTACATCTGTGGGAACTTCACGACCTGTTGTTTCATGCCAGAAGTCGTTTAGGAAGGCATAATTATCCCTATGGGAAAAGCAATCTCCATTTAGGTAAAATCGAACCACTTCCTGCTGTGAAGTCGTCAAACTCATTTGCAACAATTACTCTATATCAGCCAAATATTGAAGCCTTGATGGATTGTGATATTCCCTTCACTCGTGTCATGGAACAAAGGCGATCGCAAAGGCAACAAGGTAAACAGCCAATTACTATTGAACAATTAGGTGAGTTTCTCTATCGTACTGCTCGTATTAGATCGCTCAAAATGACTGAATCTGTCGAGTATGAATTTAGCGATCGCCCCTATCCTAGTGGTGGTGCTTGTTATGAGTTGGAACTGTATTTGATAATCAATGCTTGTCAGGGAATAGGATCAGGACTCTACCATTACTGTCCCAAAGAACATCTTCTCTGTCAATTAAACGGTTACACGGGAGAAGTTTATAAACTTTCCTGTCAAGCAGTTACTGAATCAGGCTTACCTCAAGTCTTAATTATCCTAGCAGCCCGCTTTTCCAGAGTCGCTTGGAAATATCGCTCTCTTGCTTATTCCTTGACATTAAAACACGTCGGCGTTCTTTATCAAAGTATGTATCTAGTTGCAACAGCGATGGAGCTTGCCTCTTGCGCCATCGGAGGAGGAGATTCTGACCTGTTTGCCGAAGCAACTAAAACTGATTACTTGATTGAAACTTCCGTCGGTGAATTTATACTGGGTAGCCAAGCAGACTAGCAACCTCTCTTTACCGTGGAAATATCAATTTAGCGACTATTGAATCTTTCGGCAAAATACTGTCTATACAACTCACAACTCAAGATCACTTGATTTCCATACTGTTTAATTAGTCCCATGCTACTTAACTTATGGATCAGAATATTATCATCTAGAGAAATAGCTTCAGTCGCATCCATGACACGTTTAAGCGCAGTAGTTAATTTAGGTTGTTCTTGCAATGTGGCCCAATGTCGCTGCAAATGGTGAGTATAAATGCCAACATTTGTGGCCGCAGTTTCTAATAGTTGTTCTAGGGTCATTTCTCCCTGACCCAGGTGATAAAAGGCAATTTGTACCAATGCGGGATGACCATCTACCATCTCCATCAGTTGTTGACAATGTTCTCCTTGTCCACAGTCTAGTCCGTAGCATTGTGCTAATTTTTTAACCTCTTCTTGAGAAAAGTTACTTAACTGAATGGGCAATCCTATATTAAAGGGAGACTGATTAAGCTGAAGCGGAACGTAAATTTCTGTGGAGTGGACGATGACTAGACGAAGTCTTTGCCAGAGGGGTGAGGTTTTGGCTTCTTCGTACCACGATCGCAGTAGAGGAAAAAAATCCTTTGCCACCTCAGAATGCTCAAAAAGCTGGTTTGCCTCATCTAAAGCCAAAACGAGAGGCGTTTGGATTGACTTTAATAGATAATCTTCAAAATAGGAAGTACAACTAATTTTGCTACCTAAGTCTTGATCCCAATATTCATCTAATCTAGGTTCTAAGTGAAGTTGACGGGCAACATTAGCACAAAGCCAGCGCAAAAATTGATTGAGGTTATTCAGGATGGCTTGATCCGCTTGGTCTAAATTGAGGCTAACGGTCTGGTAGCCCTGGTTTTTTGCAAATTCCAAAAGTCTCAGTAATAGCGAGGTTTTACCCATTTCCTTTGGAGCTTTGATTCGCACGAGGGAACCTGGTTTCCTAATTTCTTGTTTACTTTGTTCTTCGACGGGAAAGCGTTCGAGATAAAAAGGGGAACCGAGGGGAACGGCTCCATTGGGGTAAAGCGGCTGGGGATTAGGATTAGTTTCTAAAAATTCAAGGTTTTCAGGGGTTTTAGGATTTGTCGGGGATGTTGTTTCAAAGTCCAGATTAGCTATTTCTTTCCATTCCAAGCCCAATTGCCGACAGAGTTCTTCAAAGGTGGTGAAGTCAACGGGTTTGCCTGTGAGAAAGTTACTGACGGTAGCCAGGGCCAAACCAACCTCTTCCGCTAAGGCTCGTTGGCTGGGGAAGCCGTTGCGTTGGAGGGCTAGTTTGACGCGGCCTAGTTGGGCTGGTTGGACTCTCAGCGATCGGGGCATGGAGGGGCGGTTTTAAGTTTAATGGTCTTATTCTAAGGCAAAAGTCAGAACTCAGAACAAAAGTAGTCATAAGTCAGAAAGAAGTCAGGTGTTCTCAGGTTTGAAGTCAGATAATGGTGGAGTTTTATGGATATATCGAGAAGTTCTACTTTAAGCAATCAACCAATTACAGGGAGTAAACGATGACAGGGCAAATTGTTGAAGCGAATGATTTTAAGCTTGGTAACAAGGATACGCAAATCTACTATCTAGTAGAAAATATCGTTGGTAAACCACAGCTAATTTATAAAACGCCGCAACTTGACCGTCGGTTTTATGGAGAAGACATCCGTGTTCTAGAAACGGAGATTGGTAAGTTAGTCACTGTTACCGTCGAAAGACCACCAATTCCCGATATAGGGGGAAAAGTTGTCACCTTAACTTTGTTGTTACCAGTTATAAACTTATCAGCTAGTTTAGAAATTTCTATTCAGACTGAGGCAGTTTTAACTACTAAATTGCAACAAGGTTTTATTAATAACCCGCCTGAAGGGCAACTACAGACTTATGAAATCCTTTCTTTAGCAGGGACGGCCAATCTGGTTAATACTTAATATTTCTATACGGGACAAAATATTGAAGTCTTTTAGATAATTTAAAGCGAGATTGCTGAGTATTTAACTATAAGAGTTTCAGAAAAACTTTTGATCTAAATCAAACTTTTTGTCCCGTTTTTTGGATTTGTCCTGTCATTAGTTCCGTAAAACCATAATACTTTATTAGTTCTTTAAGAGTGTGACTTCGATCACGCAGGAGCATCTATGAAAAAGTTAGTTCGTCCGTTTGCCCTTGGTTTAAGTATGATGGTTGGCTTCGGGGTCAACATTCCTGCTCTGAATGCAAAAACTCCATCTAAACCCAATCAGTCAGTAGCTAATCCTTGCGAAGAAGCTCAAAACGTGTGTGCTGCTGAATCCGTTCCACTTTATTACAATCGTTCAGCAGACGCAATTAAAACGATACTGGAAAAAATTGTTGGTGATGGTAAGACTGGCAAATTTGCGGGAACTTTTATCGGAGAAAATGGCACTGGCACTGGCGAAGCATCTGGTAATAACCATAATGTAATCGTCCTATATGGTACAGATGACAACCGAAAAAAACTCAAACGAATCATTGCAATTCTCGACCTTCCCCGTGAGCGCGTCAATATGGAGATGTGGGGAATACTAATCTCTAGTGACAATCCTCAGCAATTGGCTGAAGTCATGAATCGGGTTAACAAGGAAATTGATAAGACTCAACAATTACTGCAAGAGACCTACAATCAAATTAAAGAATATTCCATCAATTATGCTCTTAAGGCAGAGAATAATCCTGATCTTAAAATAGAACCTGATTTTAAGAATTTATTTACAGAGGTTCTTGGATATAAAACAGCATTTGATGAAGATTCTTCTTCTCTCTCTATGATAGATATTTTGCTAATCTTGTTAGCAAGAAATAAACCTAATATTGCATATAATAATGCAGCAAATGGTCTTTGTCAGATTTTCTTTAAAAAAGACGGCCAGCCTAAAGAAGATTTTCAACCCTATTTAGAGGCTTTAGCTAAAAATGAAAAAAAACGACCCTTTGAAAACTATATCCGTTTGGGTTTACATCAAGAGGATAAAGGATCAACCCCAGGGTGTAACAGTCTAAAAAATGCTGAGGATTTAGATCAAAGAAATTTTATTGCACGAAAAGCCGTTCTAAATTTTGCCTTACAATATTCTCGTCTCAAGAGAATACCAGCCGAAATTGATCCCGATGCTTTACAAGAATCTGCCGAAACATTGAACTCTGTTTTGGAACCTGTGGTTAATGCGCTTAACCGTGACATAGAAGATTTGTTCATTCAACCGACTTTAGAAAGAATTCAACGCATCGTGAGCGAATATGATGATGTAAGCTATGCGGAAGTGGGCAAAACCAGTGTCGCAGGATTAAATGGTATTCATTCGGAAGTCTCTTCAACATCAGTCAGTACCTTTGATGAAACTGGCCCTTTAAGGCTTAGTCAATGGCTTGAGGATGCGGGCAAACTCAATAACAGTGTCTCAAGTTTATTACCAAAAGAGGTTGCGTTTGAAGGTAGTCCAATCCCTGTATCCTCTTTGATAAGTACGGTTGCTGCCCTGAGCGCGGATCACTCCCAATGGCGAGGATTAACATCAGGGATTTCGATAACGATTACCCCTTCGGTGTTACGCAACAGCGAGTCGGCAGAACTGCAAATAGATTTTACCACTGGCCCAAAAGAGATCACTCAAGGAGAAGAGAGTAACAACGGACAAACGAAGCTACGTCCTTTATCCCGCATTGCCCAGAGTCATGTGAAAACAAGTGTTTATGTTAAAACCTTAGATTTATTTGCTCTTTCTACTTTCAATAATCAAACTACTGAAGATGGTGGACGAGGCTATATCCCTCTAATTGGCCCAATTTGGAAAGGATTTTTCAGTGGACTTCCAATTGTTGGCGATCTGTTCAGTTGGCAGAATGCACCCAACAATGTTCAGCATCAAAGTATTGCATTAGTTAACTCCTTTATTGTCCCTACTGCAATGGGATTAGCTCATTTATACAGCAACAGTAACAGTAACACAATTCCCTTTGAATATAAGTCTTCTGCCGTTGAAAGATATTTGGATTGTCTTAAGAAAAAGAATCAAGCAACTGTTGTTGATTCTCAGTGTTTTGTTACAAGCCCGCAACAACCATATCAATATCAGCAACTCCCACCTCAATATCAACAAGTCCCCAATACAGGGGTACGACCCTAAAACAGAACTTTTTTTCAATGATCACAGGTTGGGCTAGATGACAGTATTTTAAATTTCTAAAAACTTTTTCTAGTCCGATTATTACTTCTAAAATAGGACAATATTATGAACAGAAAGACTCATAATTTAGCAGAAAATACTAGCTAAATTATCGACTGGAAATTATCATTATTGAAGTCCAGTCAAAGTCAATTCTTATCTCGTTTGAAATATCTTCAATAGAGATGAGTTAACCACCATTTTCATCAATGTAATTTATTTAACTTAGGAGAGAATGACAAAATGAAAAACAAAAACTATGGACTCACCTTCGGAAGTTCTGCTCTATTTATTGGAGGCTTGATTTTTAAATTCTTATGGTTTATATTACTGTTTATCTTGGTTTGGGGGCTTGCAAAATTTATTTCTGAATATTTTCAATTTCTCAAAAAACCAGCAGAATTCTTGAAGTTAGATAAGTTAGATGAAAAATTTACTTCAATTTTAGATTGGTCATATAAGCATTTTCCTGATCTGTTATACTATGCTTTTTTATTGCGAGTGCCAATCATCAGTGGATTAATTTTATTTTTGTTTCCACTTATTTCCTTCCCATTGATTCCCCAGTTTAATGCTTCTAATTTTCTACAAAATATTTTTGTAATGGAAAGTGGAATACAATTAATCTTAGTTATGTCATGCGCTACATTAACCTCAATAACTGTTGTCTCACTCTTGAAAACTACCCTTGTTTTGATAGATGAAAACTTCAACGATAAGGAATACTTTCGGTTCGGAAGGTTTATTGGAATGATCGCGCTGTTCCTGCCAACTTGGGTATTATTATTGTTGAATAAAGAAACTAATATCGAATGGATTTATTCATTTTTTGGGATAGCAATTAGCGCAATATTACTTGTAATAACTGAGATTTATGAGTATCGCTCTAACCCTATAATAAAGGGGATAGGCTCTAAAATATCCGATATATCCCAACCTGTAATAAGTGAGATTAGTAATTCACCAATAGGCTCTAAAATATCCGATATATCCCGACCTGTAATAAAGGGAATCACAACATTAAAAACAAGAAGAATTATCTTTTTTACTATTCAAGTAATTAGTGGACTCTTTTTTTATGGATTAGTTATTTTCTTTAATTGGCCACGAAATCCAAGTGAAAGTATTTTGCCTAATAACCTTCAAGCACCTACATTACTTTATGTTCTGTTGATGATTTGGATTCTCACTCTTTTTGTAGGATTAGTCACTTTTCTTTTTGATAAATCCATTGATAATCAATTAGATAGCCAGAAAAAGTCACTTGGGAAAAAAGTCATTTTTCTTGTAAAAAAAGCCACTAAAATCGGAGATAATGAAGAAGAAGAAATGAAGTTTACAGTTGAATTTTTAAATAAATTTCAAGAGAAATTTAAATTACTGAATCACACTTTTTACTGGCCTGTTATTCTCTTCTTAATTATATTTTCTGGTTTAGGCTATGGGACTTTTGGAGTAGATCACTTTTTTAAACTAGAAAACAGTAACACTCCTGTAAAAATGGAAAACTATAAGCAGGATTTTCAAGAAGCTATTTGGAATCGTCTTTGTGAAGAAAAGTTTGATATAAAGAAGGAAATTCAAACTTGTAACAAGGACAAAGAACAATCCTTAGTTGTAGTGGCTGCTAGTGGTGGCGGTATTCAAGCTTCTGGTTGGATGACTCAGGTTTTAGCAGGATTACAAGAGCAAAAATCGGGAATAGGAGAAGATTTTACCAAGGCTATTGGTTTAATTAGTTCGACCTCTGGTGGTTCTGTAGGCTCAATGTTTTACTTGGATCAATTTGAGAATGGCATACTGAGTGATCAAGGCTTGAAAAAAGACGAAAATAAATTATCAAAAGTGGTTAAAAATTCTACAGATGATTGGTTAAATTCCGTCGGCTGGGGATTAGCTTTTCCCGATTTATTTCGAGCTATTGGATTACCTGTTGTTCTTAATTGGTTTGGGGAAAATCATAAGTATCTAGACCGAGGATACGCCCTAGAAAAAAATTGGGGAAAAACTTTAACTGTCGGTGATAAAAAGCCACCGACTTTAGACGATCGACGTAAGAAAATTCTCGCAGGAGAGGTTCCGATCGCTGTTTACAATACAACCCTAGTAGAAAATGGTCGCCCTTTTTTGGTATCTTCTATGAAATTTGTCGAAGGAACAATGGCGAATTATGCCAGTGAATTATCTGGGAAAAGTGTTGATGATACTGCATTAGATTTTAAGACACTTTATAACAATTGTGGGACAAACGGAGATCAACCCTGTGATCTCACACTAACAACAGCAGCCCGACTCTCTGCCAGTTTTCCTTACGTTACTCCAATGGCGCGTAATGATCGAGAAAACATCATTAAAAATAAAGAAGGTCAAAATATTAAAGTTAAAGACAAAAATGGTAACGACACTGATTTTTTACAAAACTATCACATTGCTGATGGTGGATATTATGACAATTCAGGTGCATTCACGGCAATGAATTGGTTAAATAATTTTCTAGAATACAATAATTCTCTGAAAAATAAAGATCATCGAATCAACATCAAAAAGGTGATAATATTGCAGATTAATGCTTTTCCAGAAGATAAACTAGAGCTAGATCAACATGGAAGTCCAGGGTTTGTTGTTACTACCATTGGCCCTGTAAATACCTTAAACGGCATTCGGGACTCTACTCAAATTGGCCGTAATAAATTATTTGCAGAACTCCTTAAAGACCGTTGGCATAATGATAAGAATGAGGAAAATAACATCAGTATTCAAGACTTCACTATTTCTTTTCCAGAATCAAAACCATTAAAGGATAAAGATGGCAATGTAGTCAAGGATAAAGATGGCAATCTGGTCAAAATACCTTACAATCCTCCTTTATCATGGCGACTAACCGAAAGTCAAAAAATGAACCTAGTAGAAGCTTGGCAGCAAGATACGGACATACGGGAAACTGTAGAAAAAATGAAAACATTCTGGACTCCTGAAGCAAAAGCTAAAATTTAAGTTATTCAAAGGCGATCGCATTCTCAAATTTACGTGGTGCGATCGCTTTTTGTGAGGATGAGATTGATGAGGCGATCGCTCTTTTTTTCTCATAGGGCGATCGCGTTTTATGTCCTGAACTAACTTGCAAAGGGCTAGTTTAATGCGCTCTAGTTGGGGGGGATTCCCTGCTATCACTCTTTGAGTTTTTACGCGATCGCAACCCTTTTGCTAAAAAGTTACGGAAAATTGCGTTAAAATTGAGTGCTAATATCTAACTTGTGAGTAGTCTCTATGGTAAATTTCTCCAAGCGATCAATCACCTCTCTCGAACTGCTCATTTCTGAAATAGAAGCCACACCTAGAGAGTATTGGACAGAACTACTAGAAACCTTGCGCCAATTTCGGCAGACAATTCCGTTAACAAACTCACCCGTTATTAACGCAGAACAAGCTCAAAAAAATCAAGCCGCGATTGATCTTTTAGACTCCTGGTTGAGTGAAGATGAAGATGCTTCAGAACATCAACAAACTTGGGACTATTTAAAAAAGGTTATGGATGAAGACCGTTTATCAGATCGTCCTCTATTCCCATGAACCGCTTAATTTTATTAGATTCGGGGCCGTTAGGCATGGTGACAAATCCCAAGGCAAAAGGACTGCCGCTTGCTTGTCAACAGTGGCTAAAAAGGCTTCTAAAACGAGGTGAACGATTTGCAATTCCTGAAATTGCAGATTATGAGGTACGTCGAGAATTGCTCCGTGCCAATTTATTGAAAAGTGTTCATCGTCTCGATCATTTAACCCAAACGCTTGAATATATTCCTATTCAAACAGATACCATGTTGTTAGCTGCAAGTCTTTGGGCAGAAGTCAGAAAAATGGGACAACCAACGGCCGATCCCAAGACATTAGATGGAGATGTTATTCTAGCTGCTCAAGCGCAAATATTGGCTAATAAGATGACACCAGTAATTATTGCGACAACTAATGTTGGTCATTTGAGCCGATTTGCTACAGCCTTAAATTGGCAGGACATTGATTAGTTTTAAAGACGCGATCGCTTTTTAATATTTTTGCTCAGACTATCCGAAAAATGTTAGCTGGAAAATTTTTTCGTTGGAGAGCTATTTTGACGCGGTTTAGTTGGGTGGGTTGTACTCTCAGTAATCGCTTATATATCTCTCTATTAATCAAACTTTGGGAAGACGCGATCGCACAGGAGAAATTGTTATTCCGCCATCAGGATATGCTATGATGCGGGGTATTTCAGTTTTCAAAAGTGGCAATGACTTGGAACTAGCATTTGAATGGGATAAACAGAAAGCAAAAGCAAATCAAAGAAAACATAGCATTGCTTTTGAAGAAGCATCCACCGCATTTGATGATCCCTTAGCTGTAAATTTCGATGATCCTGACCATTCTACAGAGGAAAATCGCTATCTTATAATAGGTTTATCAGCTCAAGGTAAACTTCTATTTATTTCTTATACGGATCGTAATCATAAAATTCGTTTAATTAGTGCAAGATTAGTTACCCCCAAAGAAAGGAGATCTTATGAACGAGAAAATCCAAAATGAATTAGAAGACGACTTACGAGAAGAATATGATTTAAGTCAACTTAAAAATCCTGTTCGCGGAAAATATTACCAACAATATCGGGAAGGTCATAGCGTTACGATTCATCATGAAGATGGCACAAAAACGGTTGAACATTTTCCAGCGCGAAATGATGTAATTATTCTTGATCCTGATGTCAAGAAATATTTTCCTAATTCGGAATCTGTTAATTCTACTTTAAGAAGTTTAATTAAATTAATTCCTCAACAATAGCTGGTAGGCAGGGATGGCGATCACTTTTTTCTGTCTTAAATTAAATTGCGATTTTCTATACTTTGAACTGATTTGCGCTTTTTTATGTGTTGAGTTAAACTGCGATCGCTTGCTAAGCTGAAACTCAAAATGCGATCGCAGATTAATTAATAGTTGATAGTGAATAGTTGATAATTATCCATTGTCAATTGTCCATTATCCATTGAAGCCCGCGATCGCCCTTTCACTTCACAAAAAGCGATCGCCCTTTTAATTAATAGTTGATAATGAATAGTTGATAATTGTCCGTTGGAACGCGATCGCCTTCTAAACTTTCTAAGTCTTTAAGTTGCGATCGCCGATGGATTACCAAGACAAATAAAGGCGGCCCAATTTTTAGGGTGTTCGTAGGGACGTTCGTGATCGTGTTTTTGGCTTAAGTTTCGTAGTTGATTGGCCATTTCTGGGCTATGGTTTTCTACTTTGTTGATAGCTTTTTCGGTGAGCCATTCTTGTCGCATTTGGCCAATCGTTATATTACAAATATCACGTTTTGCTTGTTTAAGAGAATCAGCTTTTGTACGTTTTTCTTGAAGAAGATAATAATAAAAATGTTGCATGAGTATAGCTGTAGCGAGGTCTGGCACTGACCAAAGGCTAACGATCAAGGTTTTCGCACCTGCCTGAATGAAGGAACGTCTGAAACCTGTGATAGTTTCGCCGCTTTCGATTTTGCCGAGGGCGGTTTGACAGGCAGAAGTGACGACTAATTCGGTTCCCAATAGATTGAGGTAGGTGATGTCATCGGCGGTAAGGATACCATCTTCGGCTTCGGATGGTAGTTGTCCGCCTTGAATAAAGGTGTTGACTCCTGCAAAGGCTAATCCCGATCGCCGTAGGGGATTGATTTCGGCATCGGCCAGAATAAATGGAGTTTTGTCGGTGGGGTTTCGATCAGGTTTGGGGATGTCGGATTGGTAGAAGCCGTGAGTGGCGATGTGGAGAATTTTGGGAGTACGGGAATGTTTACTGATGGCGGTTTTGAGGGCATGGCGATCACTGATAGGGGTGACACCGAGTAGGGGGGCAATTTTTTCAGCTTCGATCACTGTCCCAGGGAGGGAAGAAAATGCTTGATCGGGCATGGTTTCCCGCAGTTGGGAGAGAAGTTCGGGGGGAGAGTCCCAGTTTTCGGGCTGGAGGGTTGGGTTTTGGGCAGAATGAAGGGTTAGGTTATAGTCGGGGTTAGCGATGATGATCGGTGTGGTAAGAGGGATGGGAGAAGGAAGTTTAAAGCGGAGTAGATCGCGGCCGACGCTGAGGTAGTTAAAGTTATAGTCATCCATGAGGTAGCCGTTTTTGTCGTTGGGTAGGATTTCAAAGGGCAGAAGGTTGAGGAAGCTATCGGGAGCGATGAAGATTTCTGGGGTGAGATAGGGTTGAATTTTGTCAAAAATGAGATATTTAAGTCCTCTTTTTTTCGCCTCAATTTCTTGTTTGTTGGCTTGACTTTGTTGTTTTTGTTCTTCTAGGGTGTCTTTGACGGTTTTATTTTTATTTTGTTGTTTATATTTTCGGCTGTCTTCAACATTTTCTCGAAAGATTTCAATTAGGCGATCAATGGATTCAGTTTCTCCGAGGTCAATCATAGTGATGTTATCGGGCTGACCTGCGGGTAAAATAAAAGCAAGATAACGAGCTTCATGGGATTGATTTTTTTGGAAGTCATAGACTCGAAAACGTACAAACTCTAGCAGAGTTGAGCCTGTAGGAAGTTCAAGAGCAACGGCACGGTGATCGGCTTTTTTAAGTTCGGATGCAAGCGGAAAATCAATTTCTTGACTTAATTCTGCTTCTATTTTTTGCTTTTCTCGTTCTAGCTCTTCAATGTAGGCGAGTTTATTGGTTAAAGGTGTGTCTTGAAGTCTAAGAAAGGTGATTTGTTCGGCGATTTGACGTTTTTCTTCTAGTTTGTCGGCTAGGTGAGGATAAGCACCAGAAAGGAGTTGTAAATGTTGTTTTAATGCGGTTTCGCTGGCGATCGCTTTGCGACGCAATACATAGTCATAGGCAAATAAAACGGCTTCTTGATGGTGGGGGAGATATTCTAGGACAAAGGAGAGGAATGCTTCTAAGTGATAGTAGTTTTGTTGTAGGTAATCGAGACGTTGGCGATCGCTACTAACTAGAAAAACTTGCTCTGTGATTTTAAGCTGAATAGTCTCTATTTCTCTAAACAGGGTTAATGCCTTGAGAGGAGCATTACAGCATATTTCCAATCCAGCTAAATTTTGCAACGTATTAGCATAGGATTCAGTTTGTTCTCCTATAGTATTTTTCGTGATTAGCAAAGATTGCTTATATCCTTCTCTAGCTTCTATAAACTGACCCATCTCTTGGTTTAATACGGCTAAATTTTGTAGGGTACACGAATAAGACTCAGCCTGTTCACCCACAGTATTTCTGTGAATCAATAAAGCTTGCTCATATTGTTCTTTGGCTGTCTCTAAATTCCCTATATCTTTGTTTAGTAGAGCTAGATTCGATAAAGTCATCGCATAATCTGGTGTAAATTCTCCAATTGTATTTTTGAAGATTAGTAGAACTTGCTCATATATATTTCTAGCTACATCAAAGCCGCCTATCTTTTGATACCCCATTTCTTTATATAATGTAGCTAAACTTTGTAATGTTTTAGCATAAGATGGAGATTCCTCACCAAAAGTATCTTTAATAATAAGTAAAGCTTGCTGATAATTTTTCTCGGCTTCTTCCTTTCTTCCTAATCCAACATTTAATCTTGCAATGTTACTCAAGATATTAGCATAGGATTCAGTCTGTTTTCCAACAGTATTACCAATAATCAATAAGGCTTGTTCATAGGTTTTTTTGGCTAGATTCAGTTTACCCATTTGTCGATACAATACACCCAAGCTATTCAAGGTTGTAGCATATTCTTTGCTTGGTTTTCTGATTGTGTTATTGAGAATTAATAGAGCTTGTTGAATTTGCTCTTTAGCTAACTCTAATTTACCCATTTGTTGATTTACTTTAGCTAAATTTTGTAGGGTAGTAGCATAGGATTGAGTTTGCTCTCCAAAAGTACTTTTTTTGATCATTAAGACATCCTCAAACTGCTTTTTAGCTATATCTAAAATTCCTTTTTTGTGATTTACTTGAGCTAAACCATCTAACGTATTTACATAGGTTAATGTGGATTTTCCTTTGTCAATGCTATCATTAATTAACAAGGCTTGCTCATATGTATTTTGGGCTTTTTCTATCTGTCCTATATCTAGGTTTAATCCAGCTAAACTGTTCAGAGCTTCCACATAAAATTGACTTTCTTCTCCTACTGTATTTTTTAAAATTAGCAATGCTTGCTCATACTTTTTTCTTGCTTCTTCTGCTTTACCCATATCTTCATCTAATCTAGCTATACTTTGCAGATTTAGTGCATAATATTGAGATTGCTCACCGATAGTATTTTTGGTAATTACTGAGACTTGCTGATAGATATCTCTAGCTTTTTCTAATTGACCTATTTGATGATTTAATATAGCTAGGCTATTGAGAGCAGATGCGTAAGCTGTCATCAGTTTAACTTGCAATAATACTTGAGCCCTTGTTTTTGATTTTACGTCCCCAACATATTGTCAATCCACCTTCATTAAGAAGTTTAT
>Ga0208854_1000043_pt1 | contig 25454 bp, 23 predicted proteins | sample LakMenEpi30Nov11_FD_150748 | JGI IMG/M metagenome (GOLD analysis project Ga0208854, IMG submission 150748) | Freshwater microbial communities from Lake Mendota, WI - 30NOV2011 deep hole epilimnion (SPAdes) | ecosystem: Environmental > Aquatic > Freshwater > Lake > Epilimnion/Euphotic zone ...
ATAGACTTTGCCGCTTCCAATTGATAGCACCCATGATGTCTATGAGGTTGTGAAGGGGCTCTACCAAGCCTTGCGTATTGAGCGGGCCCGCTTGCGCCTTGTGGGAGTCTCACTAGAGAACTTAAGTGAGGGAGCACCGCACCAAATGATGCTGGGAGAGCGCGAAGTGGGTTGGCGCCAAGCCGAAGGGGCTATGGATCAAGCCAGGGCTCGTTTTGGTAAGGGTTCTGTGCGCCCAGCTCGCCTGATTAAGGATGCTGGGGATGAAGAAGAGTAATTTCTAAGTAGCCAGAGGCGCTATATCTGTTCTATTGTTGGGCCATGGCCCTTTCTGATCATGAGAAGCGAATGCTCCAGGAGATGGAAGCTGCGCTAATGACGGAGGATCCACGCCTTGTTTCAGCCCTTTCTGGTGAAGGAAAGCCATTGGGAAGAAACCGCATCATGCTCGCACTTGGCCTCATCCTTGTGGGAATCCTGGTCCTGTTCACTGGTTTGATTTCAAAGACAACGCCTGTGGGAGTGCTCGGTTTCCTTTTCGCTCTTAGCGGGGTCATAACAGCTATCTCCTCATTTGGTCGCCCATCTATGCCTAAGAGCAAGCGCACATCTTCATTGAGCGCTCGCCTTGAACAACGCTGGGATGAGCGCAATAACGGAGCAAATGAGTAAGTAAGTACCTCTTTTAGATCCAAGGGCTCCCGCTGGGGGCCCTTTTTTCATGCCTAAAACAGGTGGGGAGGGGTGGGGGCCAAAAGGGTAAATAGTGGCGAAAGGTGGTTGAAAAAGGAGGAAAGTGGAGTAAAGTGGGGAATTAAGCGCAGATAGTAAGCGCAGCGAACCTGGGGAAGGGGGCGCTGAAAATGTTTCTTGGCACCCACGAGCCACGCCTTGATGACAAGGGCCGTTTAATTTTGCCCGCGAAATTTCGCGAAGAACTCTCTTCAGGTTTAGTAATTACTAAAGGACAAGAACGTTGTCTTTATGTTTTTCCATCAGCAGAGTTTTCAGTAATTACAGAGACGCTAAAACAAGCGCCAGTCACTGCAAAATCAGCTCGCGATTACATGCGTGTGATGTTTGCAGGAGCACACGATGAAATTCCTGATCGTCAAGGTCGCATAACAATTCCTCAAGGACTTCGCACATATGCAGGACTTGAAAAAGATTGCATTGTTATTGGTGCAAATACTCGCGTTGAAATTTGGGATGCAACTTCTTGGAATGAATATCTAGCAGATCGCGAAAAGGGATTTGCCGATGTTTCAGAGGAGGTATTCCCAGGGTTGTTCTAACTCTCTCATTTGTGGCCACCGCCGACCCTTCGAAAATAACGGCGCCCCTTCCCCGGCGCCGATATAAAACAGATCCGTCGGCCGGCGGTGACCAGAGATGAGAGCACTGCAGTAAAGGGCAATAAGTAACTACGTATGAGTTGAAAGGGGGAGAAAGTGAATAACAACGTTGCACATGTGTCAGTAATGCTAGATCGTTGTATTAACTTACTGACCCCGGCAATTCAAGCAAGTGAGCATCCAGTCATTGTTGATGCAACTCTTGGCGCAGGTGGTCACACCGAAGCTCTACTTACCAAGTTCCCACATGTAACTGTTATTGGCATCGATCGTGATGCAGATGCCCTAGCTAGTGCAACTAATCGCTTAGCCCCATTTGCCAATCGTCTGCGCACATCTCATGCAACCTTTGATCAAATCGCAGATGTTGTGGCATCTCATGGCTTCACAAAAATAGATGGCGCACTCTTTGATCTGGGTGTTTCATCTATGCAGCTCGATCAAAGCGAACGAGGTTTTTCCTATTCACAGGATGCCCCGCTAGATATGCGTATGGATCGCAGCCAATCACTTACTGCAGCAGAGATTGTTAACTCTTATGAGCCAGGCCAGTTGGTGAAGATTTTGCGCACATATGGCGAAGAAAAGTTTGCAACCAGAGTGGTGGAGAGAATTGTTAAGGCCCGTGCAATTGCACCGCTTAATTCAACTTCCCAGCTGGCAGATCTAATTAAAGAGGCTATTCCAGCGGCAACTCGTCGCACTGGTGGTAACCCAGCCAAGCGCACCTTCCAAGCACTTCGCATTGAGACAAATGATGAGCTCGGCGCGATTACTCGCGCTCTTCCTGCAGCCCTTGGACTACTCAATATTGGTGCTCGTTTAGTAGTGATGTCTTTTCAATCCCTTGAAGATCGCATTGTTAAAGAGTTATTTGTGGCATCGACAACCTCTGGCACGCCACGCGGTCTGCCATTTGATCTACCTGAATTTGCTGCCAAGTTCTCACTTGTTGTTCGTGGCAGCGAAGTTCCAACTACCGAAGAACTCAATGAAAATCCGCGCTCGGCATCTGTTCGTTTGCGTGCTATCGAAAGGGTGGCTGCATAATGGCAATGACAGCGTTTGCTCCAGCAATCACGCGCTCACGTGAAATCATCGCAACTAAGACTGCAGAAGTTGCACTCAAACTAGTTCCAGATGTTTCAGAGCAAACACAGGAAAACCGTAAGTATTTTGCCAAGTTTGTATCTGTCGTAGGCGTCCTTGCATTGATGTCCCTTCTCTTCATCAATACATTGCTTGCACAAGATGCTTTCACGCTTAGTAATTTAAAGCTTGAAGCAAAGATGGTCAGTGATCAACGTGAAGCAATCAATCGTCAGATTGATGCAATTGCAGCGCCTGAGAACCTAGCAAAAGCAGCAACTGCGCTAGGCATGAAGCCATCTGAAACCCCAACGTTTCTAAGCCTTAATCCACCAGTATCACCAGCAGAGAGTGTGGGCAATGGGTAATTTTTCATTAGCTCATAACCGAATTAGAGCGCTAATCTTTTTATTGGCATTAGCAATGTTCGTATTTGGTTTGCGCTTAGTTCAGGTGCAGGCAGTGCAAGCGGGGGATTACCGTATGCGCGCTGTGAATGAAATGGAAAATACTAAATCTCTTCCAGCTCCTCGCGGTGAAATCACCGATATCAACGGAATTGCATTTGCCCGAAGCGTTGCCGCAACCAGCATCGTGGTTGATCAGACACAGATTACAAACCCGGCACGAGTGGCAAACTTCATCGCACCGATTCTTGATTTACCTGTTGCTCAAGTTCAAGCCAGCATCACTGGTAAGCGCAAATGGAACATGGTCTACCAAAACGCCAAACCTGCGTTGTGGCAGAAATTGACCCAATCTATTTCCCAGTTCAATTCTCAGTACCCAGCAATGAGTCCAGATCGAATTATTGGCTTCTTCCCAGAGCGCGGATACATTCGTGAATATCCTTCAGGCTCACTCATTGCCTCTCTAGTTGGCTTTGTAAATCGTGATGGCAAAGGTGCAACTGGCCTTGAATCAAGTATGAATTCAATGATTTCAGGAATCGATGGAAAGTACTCATTTGCTAATGGCTATGGGGCAGAAATTCCAGGTTCTCAATCAGAGATTATTCCAGCTCAAACTGGTACGACCGTTCGATTAACTGTTGATCGAGATATTCAGTGGGTTGCATCGCAGGCTATCTCTGATGCCGTTAAGTCATCAAATGCCTTGAGTGGAACTGTCATTGTGATGGATCCAAAGACGGGTGAAATCTTGGCTCATGCAACTGCGCCAACATTTAATCCAAATAACACCTCTAAAGTCTCACTCGTTGCCATGCGCAATCCTTCAGTCCAAGATGTTTATGAGCCAGGTTCAACTGGCAAGGTAATGACTTTGGCTGCAGCAATTGAAGAAAAGAAAATTACCCCAGAGACAGTAATCACGGTGCCATATGCACTCAAGCGCTCAACAAAGCTTTTCCGTGATCACGATAAGCACCCAACCCAGTACTTAACAACAGCTGGAATATTGGCTGTTTCAAGTAACACAGGATCGATTAAAATTGGTGAACTCTTATCTAACGACAAATTTTATGAGTACTTAACTAAATTTGGTGTTGGGTCAAAAACTGGCTCAGGTTTGCCTGGAGAATCCCGGGGAATTCTTCCAAAAGTAGCTGATTGGTCAGGAACATCTGCGCCAACAATTGCATTTGGCCAGGGCTACTCACTGACTGCAATGCAAGCTACAAGTATTTTCGCAACGATTGCTAATGATGGTGTTCGAGTTTCACCCACTGTGATTGCTGGAACACGTGATTCAAGTGGAAACTTCACACCTGCGCCAGGTCGCACAAGTGAGCGCGTTGTTAGTTCAGAGACTGCTAAGGCCATGCGTTTGATGATGGAGAGCGTTGTTTCTGGAAATGGAACTGCGCCAAGTGCGGCAATTCCTGGTTATCGCGTGGCAGGTAAGACTGGTACAGCACAGCGCATCGATGACACATGCGGTTGCTATCGCGGTTACACCGCTTCATTTATTGGTTTTGCACCAGCAGATAAGCCCGCCTACGTCATTAGCGTGACAATTCAAGATCCAAAAGGAATGCACTGGGGCGGTGTGCTCGGTGGGCCAGTGTTTAAGAAAGTAATGTCCTTTGTTCTACAAAGTCGTCATATCGCACCAACTGGAACAGAATTTGTTCCAGTTCCTTTGGACAAAAAAGCATTAGCTGCAAAGAAGGCCCAGGATGCAACGGCCAATAACTAGTCACCAGAAAAAACTCTCAGCGCTATGCGCCATAGTTGGGGCGGAATCTACTTCCAAAGATTTAGAGAGTATTGAACTCAGTGGAGTTGCCCAAGCCAGTCAATCAGTTCTACCAGGTGATCTCTTCATTGCCTTGCCCGGTGAAAAATTTCATGGAGCTCAATTTGCATCCGATGCCATTTCACGTGGGGCAGTTGCAGTTTTAACAGATGCCAACGGTGCTAAAGAGATAAAGGGTGTTCCAGTTCTTATCTCAACTAATCCAAGGCGTGCTGCAGGCATTGCTAGCGCTTGGTTTTACTCCGAGCCAATGCGCGATCTCTATAGCGTTGGTGTTACAGGCACCAATGGCAAAACTACAGTTACTACTTTGCTTCACCAAATCATGACCGCTGCTGGAAGAGATAGTGGGCTGATTGGAACGGTTGAAACTCGTATTGGCGTTGAAAGCATTGCTAGTAAGCGCACAACCCCTGAAAGCTCTGATTTGCAGGCTCTTTCAGCGGTCATGCGTGAGCGCCATATGCGCAACCTCATCATGGAAGTTTCTAGCCACGCAATTACTTTAGAGCGAATTCGTGGCAGCCACTTTGCTGTCGTTGGCTTCACAAATCTTTCCCAAGACCACTTAGATTTCCATAAAGACATGGAAGATTACTTTGCAGCAAAGGCCAAGCTATTTACATTTGAATATGCAGATTTAGCAGTTATCAATCTTGATGATCCTTATGGAAAGCGTCTTGCGGCACAAACAGAGCTACCTGTGGTTACTTTGTCTCGATTAGATACAAGCGCCACGTGGCACTATGCATCGATCGCATCAGATTATGTTGGTGCTTCAGTCTCCATTCGCGGAAGCGGCGGAATTCTTATTGAAGGAAAGACTGTTTTGCATGGTGGATTTAATTACGACAATCTTTTGATGGCAGTAGCAATTGCAGTAGAAAGTGGAATTGATCCCATTGATATCGCTGCAATCTTGCCAACACTCACAGGCGCTGCTGGGCGATTAGAGGCTGTGCGCCTTGGACAAAACTTCACAGCACTCGTTGACTATGCGCACTCACCAGATGCAGTAAAGCGAGTATTGGAAGCAGCGGCAGAGATAACTGATGGAAAAGTAATTGCCGTGCTCGGTTGCGGGGGAGATAGAGATAAAACAAAGCGCACCTTGATGGGTCAAGCACTCCATGATGGCGCTGATATTGCTATCTACACCAGTGATAATCCCCGTTCTGAGAAGCCTGAAGAGATTCTGGTTCAGATGGTTTTAGATATTGATGTGCTCCCACCTAGTGAAGTAATTGTTGATAGAGCACAGGCCATTCGCACAGCGGTCAATCTGGCAAAGGCTGGCGATGTTGTGATGGTTTTAGGTAAGGGTCATGAAAAGGGTCAGGAAATTAATGGACAGATTCATGAATTCGATGATCGCATTGAGTTAGCTAAAGCGATTGAAGATAAGAAATGATCACTTTAACCGCTGGAGAAATAGCGCTTTTAGTTGGCGGGGAAGTCTTTTGCGATAAGGATTTACTTGTTTCAAAAGCGCCGGTCTTTGATTCTCGCCTAGCAACACCGGGTTGTTTCTTTCTAGCCCTCAAAGGTGAAAACGCTGATGGCCATGAGTTTGCAGCTGATGCGTATCGAAATGGTTCAATGTTTTCTCTTACATCTCAGCGCATAGATGGCCCATGCATCGTTGTCAAAGATGTACTTGAGGCCTTGTCTATCCTGGCTGCATTTGTTCGAAAGCGTTTAGACAAACTTATTGTTATTGGGATTACAGGATCACAAGGAAAGACAAGTACTAAAGATCTTTTAACTCATATGTTGGGCGCAGTTGGTCCAACTGTTGCACCGGCAGGTTCATTTAATAACGATTTAGGTCTGCCTATCACTTTACTTGAGTGTGATGATCGCACCCGCTTTTGTATTCTTGAGATGGGTGCACGGCACATGGGCGACATTGCTCGGTTGTGTGAGATTGCAAAGCCAAACATAGGAGTTGTTCTAACAGTTGGGACTGCCCATATTGGTGAGTTTGGCTCTCGTGAGATTATTGCCAAAACTAAGGGCGAACTCATTGAGTCTCTAGGCAAAGATGGAGTTGCGATCCTAGGAACATATGATGAGTTCACGCCCAAGATGGCTTCATTGCATCAAGGTGAAGTAATTCTCTTTGGTGAGAGCGCAGACATTCAAGTAAGAGCTGCAGATATAGAGATGCGAGAGGGACGACCACACTTTGATTTAGTAACACCTGCTGGGCGAGATGCCGTTGGAATGCGCGCGGTAGGTGCACATCAAGTATCTAACGCGCTTGCAGTTGCAGCAGTTGGCACTGCACTCTCTCTTCCGCTGGAATTAATCGCTAGTTCACTTTCAACTGCTGAAATATCGAGTAAGTGGCGCATGGAACTGCACGAAAGCGCTGATTTACTGATCATTAATGATGCCTATAACGCTAATCCAGAATCGATGAGTGCAGCTATGCGCGCACTAGTTCTCTTTGCTCAAGAACGTGGCGGCTCGGCATGGGCATTTGTTGGAAAGATGAATGAACTTGGCCAGACACAGGCACCACAGAGCGCTGCAATAGGCGCACTTGCGGTTGAATTAGGAATTGATCATTTAGTTGAAATCAACGCTCCTGAATATGGAGAACCAGTTGGCGCAATGGTGATTCACCAACGCCCAACGATTGAGTCAGCGATTGATTTAGTGGAGTACTTCGCACCTGGTGATGTTGTTCTTGTAAAAGCATCTAGGTCACAAGGTTTTGAGGTTCTTGCAGAATCACTAGAACGTGCCTGGAAAGAAAAGAGTGGAGTGGATTCATGAGACAGATCCTTATCGCAGGAGCTTTTGCTCTGGCCTTTGCCCTCTTTGGAACAAAGGTATTAATTCGAATCCTTGCAGCTCGTGGTTATGGTCAAATCATTCGAGACGACGGTCCATCAACACATAAAACAAAGCATGGCACGCCAACTATGGGTGGCATCATCTTTATTCTCGCTGCAATTTTCGGTTATCTCATGGCCCACCTTATTTCAGGCACTCCAATGACGGCTTCAGCACTATTAGTAATTGGTTTGGTTGTTGGTTTAGGTTTTGTTGGGTTCCTCGATGATTGGCTCAAAGTTTCGCGTCAAAACTCTCGCGGACTTAAGGGGCGCTACAAACTTCTAGCACAAGCAGCGTTAGCGGGTGTCTTTGGCTATGCGGGTCTGCAGTTTGCTGATCAGTACAAACTCACTCCTATTTCCCAATACCTCTCAACGGTTAAAGAAACCACTATCTACCTTGGCACAGGTTTAGTTATTGCTTTTGTAATCCTGATGGTGATGTCGGCAAGTAATGGAGTGAATTTAACCGATGGTCTAGATGGATTAGCAACAGGTGCAACCATCATGACTTTCCTGGCTTTTGTATTAATCGGTGTGTGGGAGTTTGGCCAAAGTTGCTCAGTAAGTGGGATAACAACAGCTAACTGTTACCAAGTTCGAGACCCACTTGACCTAGCTGTTCTTGCCGCAGCATTTGCTGGAGGTTGCACAGGTTTTCTTTGGTGGAATACCGCCCCAGCCAAAATCATTATGGGCGACACAGGTTCATTGGCCCTAGGAGCTGCTATTGCTGGCTTTGCAACAACGCTTCGAGTTGAACTGCTCTTGATTCCACTGGGCGGATTATTTGTAATTGTCACCATGTCAGTGGTTATCCAAACTCTGTATTTCAAGCTCAGTGGTGGAAAAAGAGTCTTTCGTATGGCGCCCCTTCATCATCACTTTGAGTTAAAGGGTTGGGCTGAGATAACTGTTGTTATTCGTTTCTGGATTATTGCTGGACTCTGCGTTGCAGGTGGTCTGGGTCTGTTTTATGCACAGTGGGTAGCTAAGTAAAATCCATGCCACTCTCTTTTGATGGCCAGAGAATTCTTATTCTTGGCGCAGGTGTCACGGGAAATGCTGTTGCCCGTTCCCTTACAAAAAGAGGGGCAGTTGTCAGCATGGCTGATGAAAACCCAGCCGCTCAATCAGAACACAGAGTTATTGGCGCAAAAGATGTAGTGATCAAAGATTTTGATTCAGTAGTTGTTTCACCAGGCTGGCGCCAAGATCATCCACTTGTTGTTGCGGCAAAGGCATCTGGTTTGTCGCTTCTTAATGAAGTTGATTTGGCGTGGCAGATAAAGAGTGAGATTGCACCGGGGCAAAAGTGGCTGGCACTGACTGGCACTAATGGCAAGACGACGACAGTTGAGATGGTCGCAGCGATGTTAAAGCGGGGTGGCTTAAAGGCAACTGCATGTGGCAACGTTGGTGAGACTGTTATTGAGGTTGTCGATCGCGCTGATGCATTTGAAGTACTAGTTCTTGAGCTTTCCTCTTTTCAACTGCACTGGTCAAAGCAGGCGCAATTTGTGGCAAGTGCAATCCTTAACATTGCCGATGATCATATTGATTGGCATGGAAGTTTTGATGAGTATGCAAAGGCCAAACTAACGATTCTGGATCGTGCAACAACAGCGGTGTTAAATGCTGATGAAGGTGAAATAGTAAAGCGCACCAGCCATTGGCAGGGCAGAAAAGTCTTTTATAGTTTAGATACTCCAGCACCAGGTGAGATTGGCTTAGTAGAAGAGCTCTTAGTAGATCGCGCTTTTGTGCAAGATCCTCAAGAAGCTTCTATGTTTGCCGAGTTGGTGGAGGTAAAGCCAACGATTCCGCACAATGTTTCAAATACATTGGCCGCTGCAGCACTGGCGCGAACCGTTGGTGTTTCTCACGAGGATATTCGCAGTGCTATCAAGGAGTTCAGGCCAGGGCGTCACCGCATTGAAACGGTGCACTCTGCTGATTCCATTAACTGGGTTGATGATTCCAAGGCAACTAACCCACACGCAGCAACGGCCTCACTTCTCTCACATGAATCAGTCGTGTGGATTGCTGGGGGATTAGCTAAAGGTGCAACGATGGAAGAGTTAGTAGAGCGCACTGCCAAGCGAATTAAGGCTGCAATCCTGATTGGAACCGACAGAGGATTAATTGAAGCTGCACTCATTAAGCATTGCCCACAAGTCCCACGTGTTCTTATCGATGGTGATTCATCCGAGGAGTTAATGGAGAAAGTTGTAATGGCTGCCAAAGGCTTTGCCAAAGCTGGCGATACTGTTCTTTTGGCTCCGGCATGTGCATCTATGGATCAATTCATCTCATATGCCGATCGCGGCGATCGGTTTGCAACTGCAGTCAAGAAGGTCGTGAATAAATGAGCGCACAGAAGCGAAGCACTCTATTCACCCGACCAATCAATCTTTACTACATGCTTGTTGGTAGTACTTTGGTATTGAGTGTTTTTGGACTGATTATGGTTTTTTCTGCTTCATCTATTTATTCTCTTGAAAATAAGGGCGCTTCCTGGGCAATTCTCTTTCGCCAGTTAACATTCTTGGTGCTGGCACTTCCTATGGCATGGGCGCTCTCGCGCTTTTCACTCGCTCAATGGAAATTCTTTGCCCGCTTTGGTGTTCTAGCTTCAGTGGGATTACTTGCAGTTGTGCAACTGCCTGGAGTTGGTAAGAGCGTGAATGGTAATAACAACTGGATTTCACTTGGCTTTGTTGAAGTTCAACCCAGTGAAATCGCTAAGTTCTTGATGATCTTGTGGGCTGGCTCGATTTTGGCTAAACGTGAGAGCGCTGGAGATATCCAAGCCAATGTTCTCAAATTGATTGCACCAGCATTCTTACTCTGCATCTTCTTGGTTCTACTAGGAAGAGATTTAGGAACAGCATCAGTGTTTGCTTTCGTATTGGCTGGAATGCTCTGGGTTTCTGGAGTGCACCTCAAGTTGTTTGCAGCGATTTCAGCTGTTGGCTTTTTAGGAATTGCGGCATTGATTATCTCTGCGCCATATCGCGTTGCTCGCTTTTCAGTTTTTCTTAATCCATTTGCTGAAGATCAATACAAATCAGTGGGTTGGCAGCCTGCTCATAGCCTTTTGGGGCTAGCCAGTGGTGGTTTATTTGGTGTTGGGCTTGGTGCTAGTCGCCAAAAGTGGGGAAATCTACCTGAAGCGCACACCGACTTTATCTTTTCAGTTATAGGCGAAGAGCTCGGTCTTTTCGGAACCATTGCAACTTTGCTCATGCTTTCCACACTTTTGTTTTCAATATTTAGAATCGCTCTTCGCACGCAAGATCCCATGGTGCGCTATGTCTGTTCAGGCATTGGTTGCTGGATAGGTATTCAAACCGTGCTCAATATCGGCTCTGCAGTCAGCGTTCTTCCAGTGGTGGGTGTAACTTTGCCACTACTTTCCTATGGAGGTTCAGCCTTGATTGCTACTTATATGGGAATCGCATTTGTTATCGGTGCTGCCCGTAGAGATCCAGCAATTTATAAAGAGTTAGAAAAAACAGGAATTCCGAAATGGCTTCGATAGTTCTTGCTGGCGGTGGCACCGCCGGCCACATTGAACCGGCATTGGCTGTTGCAAGAGTATGGAAGGGCCAGAACCCTCACGATGAGATTACGTTTTTAGGAACAGCGAAAGGTTTAGAAAATACATTAATTCCTGCTGCTGGTTTTAGTGTGAGTAATATTCCCAAGGTAAGAATCTCAAGAACACCATCACTTACATGGGCCAGAATTCCTTTTGAATTAGTTGCTTCGGTAAAGGCCTGCCGGACAATATTGAAAGGCTCTGATTTACTCATTGGCTTTGGTGGCTATGTCAGCGCACCTGCATATATCGCAGCTCGCTTTCTTGGCCTTCCAACGATTATTCATGAAGCAAATGCAAAGCCTGGTTGGGCCAATCGACTGGGCGCTCTTTTCACGCCTTATTTAGCCGTTGCACATGGAGTTAATGCGGGGGCTTTTAGAGGTGCCTTGATTACAGGTTTGCCACTTCGAAGTGATGTGGCAGATGGACTTAAGGCGGCTGGCGCGGATTGGAAGAGTGCTCGAGCACAAGCCAAGAATCGTTTGGGCTTTGATTCATCACAGCCATTGGTATTTGTCATGGGTGGTTCACAAGGCTCTGTTGCTATTAATAAAGTAATTGAGCAGTCGGTGCCTGTGTTTAGTAAAAAAGGTATTGCGATAATGCATTCAGTGGGCCGCGCTAATACTTTGCCAGCTGCTACTGATCTCTATCGTCCAGTGGCATATGTGGAGCAGATGGCAGATGCCTATTTAGCTGCTGATCTGATCATTGCCCGCAGCGGAGCGGTTACGTGTGCTGAATTTAGAGCTCTTGGACGTTACGCTCTTTTTGTGCCACTACCCATTGGAAATGGAGAACAGTTCCATAATGCACAGGGATTAGTTGCAGATGGACGGGCAGAGGTAATTGATCAAAAGCAATTTACTCTTTCATATGTAGAGACTCATATAGATGCACTTCTTAAATCCAGTAGCTCTGCGCCGTTAGAAGGTTCAACACTGGATGCAGATGCTGCCTTAAAAATCGCAGCTCTAGGAAAACATGCCCTGGAGTCACAATGAATAAGCCCACACTTAAATCACTCATTGGTAAGCGCGTTCACTTCATAGGTATTGGTGGCGCAGGAATGAGCGGTTTAGCGCGCATCTCACTTTCACATGGAATTACAGTTAGTGGTTCAGATGCTAAGGACTCATCAGTAGTTAAAGCGCTGCAAGCCCTTGGTGCAACGATTGCAACAACCCATGCTGCCAGCAATGTTGATGGAGCAGATTTAGTTGTTTATTCAACTGCTATCTCACCTTCAAACGCAGAGCTCATGCGGGCGCAAGAGTTAGGGCTCAGCACTCTCATACGAGCTGCAGCACTCTCAATTTTGATGTCAGAATCAAAAAGTATTGCCGTGGCTGGTACACACGGTAAGACAACAACTTCTTCGATGATGGCAGTTGCATTGCAAGCCTGCGGGGCAGATCCATCCTTTGCAATTGGCGGCACAATTACTGCCTCTGGTTCTAATGCTCATCGCGGCACCGGTGAGATATTTGTAGCAGAGGCCGATGAATCCGATGGTTCATTTATTGAATACCACCCTTATGCAGCGATAGTGACAAATGTTGAACATGATCACGTTGACTTCTTTGCAACTCCAGAGGATGTGGCCCAAGCCTTTATAGATTTTGCTGCAACTATTAATAAAGATGGCTTCCTTACTTATTGCGCAGATGATCAGGGTGCTAAAGCTTTAGCCTCAAGCGTGAAAACGTGTGCGTTGATCTCTTATGGAATAGATGAGAGATGCGATTTAAGATTAGATTCCATTGAGTTAGAGGCTATGGGCTCACGAGCACGCGCTATTTGGCGGGGCAAAGTAGTTGGTTTCATTGAGCTTCAGGTGCCCGGGCATCACAATTTACTTAACGCAGCAGCGGTTTTAGCCACTGGGTTAAACCTTGGCTTTCCTGCCCCTGAATTGTTAACAGGTTTATCGGTCTTTAGAGGCACTGGGCGTCGCTTTGAACTTAAAGGCACAGTGCATGGAGTGAGAGTCATTGATGACTATGGACATCACCCAACAGAGATTGATGTGACGTTAAAAGCAGCACGTCGCTTTGCAGGAGATGGCCGATTAATTGTTATTTTCCAACCGCACCGCTATTCACGAACAAAAGCATTTTCGGCCCAGTTTGCTAAGGCCCTTGATATGGCAGATCGCGCAATAGTTCTTGAGGTTTATGCCGCTAGTGAGAAACCAATTGCAGGTGTCACATCACGCCTGATCACCGATGCTATGAGCCATGGCGAATACATTCCTAATTTCATTGAGGTAACTGACTCAGTCATTGACTCTGCCCAGCCGCAAGATGTGATCATTACTCTGGGGGCCGGCGATGTCAGCTCTCTTGCACCCATCATTGTTGATGGATTAAGCCGTCGCTTCGGATAAATGAAAAACAAACGTCTCTTAGCACTTGCTATTGCCATCATTGTGGGCCTTGCCTCATACGCTCTTGGTTGGTCAACTCTCTTTACAGTCAGCTCAGTTGAAATCAAAGGCACGGATCAGTTCTTGCCACAGAGTGTGAAGGTGGGAGAAAAGCTTGCGCGCGTAGAGCCTCGAGCAGTTGCTGCGACCTATGAAAACTTTGCTTTTGTGCAAGATGCACAAGTGAGCAGAAATTGGATTTCAGGCAAAGTGACGATTTCAATTACAACGAGAACACCTGTTGCCATCTTTAATAATCAAGCGATAGATGATTCAGGAAAAGCTTTTGTGGTCAAGGGCAATCTGCCCGCGGCGTTGCCTCAGATTCAAGCCAGCAATGTTGAAATCGCGGTCACAGCAGTGGAGTTCATGACCTCGCTGCCAGATGAGATTCGTTCGGGTCTAAAGATCCTTAAGGTCCGAAGCACTGGGGCTTATGTCATGGACGTTGATGTTGAGGGTCGAAAGGTCGAAGTTCGATGGGGATTTGCAACAGATAATGAGTTAAAAGCAAAGGTTTATAAGGCTTTATTGGCACAACCAGAAAATGCAAAGTTAAAGAGGATGGATCTCTCTGCACCACATGCACCAATCGTTAAATAAAGTTTTATTGCGACACAATAAATAAATCATGTCGGTGTTTGATTAAGAGCCTTGCGCACTTTACGTTCGCCTTATAGAAAACGTTGAATTATAAGGCTCAAGTAGAGGTTTATGGTTCTCAAGGAGGATACAAGTGGCTTCACCGCAGAATTATTTAGCAGTCATCAAAGTTGTTGGCATTGGTGGCGGTGGAGTAAATGCAATCAATCGCATGATTGATGTTGGACTCAAAGGTGTTGAGTTCATTGCAATTAACACAGATGCACAACATTTGTTAATGAGTGATGCAGATGTGAAATTAGATATTGGTAGAAAAACAACTCGCGGTCTTGGTGCAGGCATGGATCCAGAAAAGGGACGCGAAGCTGCCCTTGATCATGCAGATGACATAGAAGAAATCTTGCGTGGTGCAGATATGGTTTTTGTTACTGCAGGTGAAGGTGGCGGAACTGGAACAGGTGCGGCTCCGATTGTTGCAAAGATTGCAAAAGACATCGGCGCATTAACTATTGGTGTTGTTACACGTCCATTTTCTTTTGAAGCAAAACTTCGTTCCGCTCAAGCCGATGTTGGAATTGAAGCGCTAAGAGCAGAAGTTGACACTCTCATTGTTATTCCAAATGATCGCCTTCTTGCTATTTCAGATCGCACTATTACTTTGGCCGATGCTTTTAAGAGTGCAGACCAAGTTCTACTCTCCGGTGTTCAGGGAATTACCGAAATCATTACTCAACCAGGTCTGATCAATTTGGACTTTGCTGATGTGAAGGCAGTGATGTCAGGAGCAGGTTCAGCGTTAATGGGAATCGGTTCTGCGCGAGGAGAAAACCGTGCACTACGTGCTGCTGAGTTAGCTATCTCATCACCATTGCTCGAAGCATCTATCGATGGCGCAATGGGTGTCTTGCTCTCAGTCTCTGGCGGATCAGATCTTGGTTTGTTTGAAGTTAATGAGGCGTGCGAGCTTGTTCAATCTGCTGTGCACCCAAATGCCAAGTTCATCTTTGGAACAACTATTGATGATGCACTAGGTGATGAAGTTCGTATCACTGTGGTTGCAGCTGGCTTTGAAGGCGGAGAGCCTCGCAAGGTTGTTACACCAGTAATTGATGCGGCCACTTTGGGCGGGGTTGCTAATCCAATTCCAAGCAATGACCCAATCTCAGTTGCTCTGGATTTAGATTCTGATTCCACTCCACGTCGCCGAGTTACTTTTGAAGAGCTCGTAGCCGAGGATGAGATCGACGTTCCAGACTTTATGAAGTAAGGGCAATTGCCTAGCGTTTTTACAACTAGGCGCAATGGCGCAAGCCTTGCGCCCTATGAGTCATTGAACTTGGCTCAGCACGTTGGTGATGATGCTCAAACTGTTGCGCGCAATCGTGAACTCTTAAGAAAAATAACTGGGCCTGTTCAGTTTATGAATCAGGTGCATGGTGATGATGTAGTTGAAGTAAAGACACTCATTGATGATCCAACGTGTGATGCACTCATTACTACCGTTCCAGGAATTGCCCTAGCGGTGATGGTTGCAGATTGCATTCCACTTTTGCTCTCATCAAGTGGCGTTGTTGGGGCAGTTCATGTTGGTAGGCGCGGTTTGATGAACTCAGTTGCGATTAAAGCTGTGGAGGCAATGAGGGCATTAGGTGCGGGTCAGATTCATGCCCAGCTCGGTGCATCTATTTGTGGGCGGTGTTATGAAGTTCCACAGGAGTTAGCCGATGAGGTGTGTGCCAAGCATCCTGCTGCATCATCTTTAACTAATAACTTAACGCCAGCACTAGATTTACCTAGAGCTTTGATAGCTGATTTGGTTGCCATCGGTGTTACATATGAAGCATCACCAATATGCACTCTGGAAAATAATGAGTATTTCTCATATCGACGCCATAACATTACGGGTAGGAATGCAGGTGTGGTGTGGCTATAGATCGTAGAGGTGAAATCACCTCGAATTTGCAAGCGGTGCGCGATGAGATATCAAAGGCTGTAATGGGTGCTGGTAGATCACTTGATGAGATAACACTGATTGCTGTGACTAAGACTTTTCCAGCTAGTGATGTTGAGATCCTGCGCGATCTTGGAGTCACTGACTTTGGTGAAAATAGAGATGCAGATGCCGCGCCAAAGGCTGCTGCCGTAGCCGGCACATGGCATTTTCAGGGACAGATTCAGAGCAATAAGTTGAAATCAATTACTTCATGGGCACATGTCATTCATTCACTCGATGAAATTCGACATTTCCAAGTGATTGAGAAAAGCGCCCCACATCCTTTGGAGATTTTCTGTCAGGTTTCACTCGATGGTTCAGTGGGCCGTGGGGGAGTCAGTGAGCAAAAGCTCTATGAATTGGCGCAAGCCATTGAAAAATCTGCGACCCATACTCTTCAAGGGCTCATGGCAGTTGCCCCACTAGGTATTGATCCATCCGATGCATTTTCTAAATTATCAGCGATACATAAGGCTTTTATGGCTGATTTTCCGAAGGCCAATAAATTATCGGCCGGCATGAGTGGGGACTATAAAGAGGCGATTGCCCATGGTGCGACACATATACGGATAGGCAGTTCAATCCTGGGTTCGCGCTAGGCCTACAGGTACCGTTTACCTATGGCTAATGCACTCAAGCGCGTCGCGAACTACTTAGGTTTGATGGACGACCCAGAATTCGATACACCTCTTGCATCTTCAACTCCTGCAGTGACGACATCAAGTGAAGTGCGCATCAAGCCGCGCTTGCCTCGTCCAGTCTCTTCAGTAGTTACATCTTCAGCAGATGCAGCACCGCAATTAGATTTGCCCGTTCTAGATCGCATCGTCACATTGCACCCACGTTTTTATAACGAGGCCCGCACCATTGGTGAGCACTTTCGTTTAGGTAATCCAGTCATCATTAATTTGACTGACATGGATGAGTCAGAGCACAAGCGCTTAGTTGACTTTGCAAGTGGACTTGCATTTGGTTTGCACGGAACAATTGAGCGAGTGACAAAGAAAGTATTCCTTTTGTCTCCAGCTAATGTCTCAATCAATGTTGAAGATAAGTCAGCTGCAGCACAAGCAAGTTTCTTTAACCAAAGCTGATCTAAGTGAACATCGGAGCGTTACTCGCTAACGTCCTGCAGTTATTTCTTTTTGCATTACTTGCACGTTTAATCCTTGATTACGTTCGCATGTTTGCACGTAACTGGCGACCAAAAGGTATTGGTCTCATGCTCGTTGAACTCGTCTATGGCATCACAGATAAACCAATGGCATTTGTTGGGCGCTTTATCCCACCACTTCGCCTGGGCGCAGTGAGCCTGGATTTGAGTTTCATTGTTCTCTTTTTTGGAGTTCAATTACTGATGGGGCTAGTTAGCTCGCTTTAGTAAGTTTGATAGCAATTCCAAGTTCATTATCTTCAATTGCTATAGAAGAGTCTTGAACCATAGATAGTGCTAATACTTCATCCTTAATATGCGCGTCATCGCTGGCAATTGCTGCAGCAATTTGGGCGGAGGCATTCCATTTCACATCGATGCGATCTGAGATTTCAAAGCCATCACTCTTTCTGCGCTCTTGAATAAAGCGAATTACTTCCCGCACATGCCCAGCAGCAATTAGGGCTGGAGTGAGCTCTAGATCAAGTGCCACGCTCTCACCTTCATGGGAGGCCACCATCCAGCCACTCTTTGGTACTTCTGTGATCACTAAGTCATCTAGTGCAATTTCCCAACTTCCTAGCTGAGTAGTTCCAGAGGCACGCAGTGTTTTCACAAGAGCAGTTGCATCAGTTGCCGCGATTGCCTTAGCAATCTCTTGAACGGCTCCACCAAACTTTGCGCCCAGTGATTTGAAGTTAGCTTTAACGGAGATATCTACTAAATCTCCATCAGCGTTAGCGATATCTTGCAAATCAATCACATTGAGCTCATCTGCAATCTGCTCACGCATCTGTTCTGGCAAAGCGGCCCAACCACTTGCTGCAATGAGTGCACGGCCTAATGGTTGACGAATCTTGATGCCAGATTCAGCGCGTGATGCACGGCCAAGTTCAACGATGCGTCGTGTGAGTGCAACTTGCCCTCCAAGTTCGCGATCAATTACTGCTGCATTTGCGACAGGGAAATCAGAGAGATGCACGGAGGCAACGGCAGAAGAGTCAGCTGGAATGACTAACTCTTGCCAGACTTGTTCTGCAATAAATGGAACCATAGGAGAGAGAAGTTGAGTCAGTGTTACTAAGCACTCATGAAGTGTGGAGAGGGCGCTGACATCGCCATCCCAGAACCTGCGTCGTGATCGGCGCACATACCAGTTTGAAAGATCATCGATGAATCTAGCTAACGCACGGCCTGCAACCTGTGAATCAAAATCAGTAAGAGCGGCGTCGACTTCTTCAATCAAGAGATTGAGCTCAGAGATAATCCAGCGATCCATGAGTGGTCGATCCGCAATCTTTGTGCGCTGACTTAAATCAAAGGCAGATGCATTGGCATAGAGAGCATGGAAGGAAACGGTGTTCCAATAGGTCAATAAAGTCTTTCGAACAACTTCATTGATTGCATCATGGCCAACGCGACGCGCAGCCCATGGTGAACCAGCGGCCAGCATGTACCAACGAACGGCATCTGCGCCATGTTGATCCATAAGGGCCATTGGCTCTAAAACATTGCCTACATGCTTACTCATCTTGCGGCCATCTTTATCCAAGATGTGTCCAAGACAAAGAACTGTCTTATAGGAGGATTTATCAAAGACTAAGGTTCCAATAGTCATGAGTGTGTAGAACCAACCACGGGTTTGATCGATTGCTTCACAAATAAAATCAGCTGGGTAGGACTCTTTAAACTTTTCAACAGAGCCTGGCTTATGTGGGTATCCCCATTGCGCAAAAGGCATTGCCCCAGAGTCATACCAACAATCGATAACTTCTGGAACGCGCACCATTGTGGAATCACAATCAGCACAAGCAAAAGTAATGTCATCAACAAATGGGCGGTGAGGATCTAGATTCGATAGCTCTTGACCAGCAAGGCCACCCAATTCAGCTAATGAATCAACACAAATCTCATGCTTATTTTCACAGCGCCAAATAGGCAGGGGAGTGCCCCAATAGCGATTACGGGAAAGTGCCCAGTCGATATTGTTATTGAGCCAATCACCGTAACGGCCTTCTCTAATTGTCTCTGGGTGCCAATCTGTTGCTGCATTTTCACGAAGCAGAGCATCTTTTATAGAAGTTGTGCGGATATACCAAGATGGTTGCGCGTAATACATCAACGGTGTGTGACAGCGCCAGCAATGAGGATAAGTGTGCTCATATGGTTGGTGCTTATAGAGAACACCGCGTGCCTTTAACTCTTTCACCAGTAACTTATCGGCCTCTTTAAAGAAGATTCCGCCAACTACTTCTACCTCTTTAAGGAAGTGTCCATCTGGTGCAATGGGATTAACGACTGGCAAACCATAGGCACGACAAACCGCTAAGTCATCTGCGCCAAAAGCTGGAGATTGGTGAACTAATCCAGTTCCATCTTCAGTAGTGACATATGTTGCAAGAACCACGTAATGCGCATCAGGAATCTCGACGAAATCAAAGGGAGGCTTATATGTGGTGCGCTCAAGTGATTTACCGAGCATTTTCTTCAAAATCTTCTTTTCACCCTTAACGCTTTCAAGCAGGGCTTCTGCAACGACTAGGACTTCACTTACTTCATCCACAGTTACTTCAACGGCTACGTAATCAACCTCTGGGTGAACTGCAATGGCAGTGTTTGATACCAAGGTCCAAGGAGTCGTTGTCCAAACAAGGAAACTGGCGTTGAGTGCTACTAAATCACCTGAAGTAATAGGAAAGCGAACATAGACAGAGGGATCTGTAACTGTTTCATAGCCTTGTGCTAATTCATGATCTGAGAGTCCAGTTCCACAGCGCGGGCAATATGGTGCAACACGGTGATCTTGAACTAGTAATCCCTTTTTCCAGATCTCTTTAAGGGACCACCACACACTCTCAACATATTCAGGTGACATGGTCCAATACGCTTCATCGAAATCAACCCAGAAGCCCATGCGATGTGTCATGTCTGCAAATGCACCAACATGGCGTTGAACTGATTCACGGCACTTGTCATTAAATGCTGCAATTCCATATTTTTCGATATCGCCTTTACCGGCAAAGCCCAGCTCTTTTTCAACTGCAATTTCAACTGGCAAACCATGACAATCCCAACCAGCTTTGCGGATTACATGCTTTCCCTTCATTGTGTGAAAGCGCGGGAAGACATCCTTAAACACACGAGCTTCAATGTGGTGAGCCCCAGGCATTCCATTTGCTGTTGGGGGACCTTCATAAAACATCCATGCAGGTGCACCTTCACGAGCAGCAAGAGTTTTTTCAAAAATATCGTTATCGCGCCAGAACTTTAATATCGTGTGTTCGACGGCAGGCAGATCAACAGCTGCTGGGATTGCGCGAAACGACATAAAAAATCCTCCACGAGTAGGAAAACAACTCTGGAGGGACGTGACCTGCTGGCGCAGATCTCGCGGTACCACCCGCCTTGCGTGATATTCACGCCACTTCACTTTTCTATCCGCAGCTAGTTCTAGATGGTTTTCACCATTTCTTCTAGCAAACTCGTGAGGTGATGGCCCCGTCAATGCTCATATGCGGTAGTGGCTCAATACTATCGTCTAGTTAAGCCAAAATATGCCCGTGGCTAATTGGTAACAGCCCCATAAGGGCATTAAGGTTCGCGACATGCCTAAGAAGCCGGTTAAGAAAGCAGTCGCCAAGAAGGCTCCTGCGAAGAAGGCCGCTGTGAAGAAGAAGGTAGCCAAAAAAGCTCCCGCTAAAAAAGCGCCAGTAAAAAAGGTGACGGCAAAGAAAGCGGTCGCCAAAAAGGCTCCTGCAAAGAAGGCCCCGGCCAAGAAGGCAGCGCTAAAGAGCATTCCAGTTAAAAAAGCACCAGGTAAGCCATTTCCATCTAAAACAACTTTGACCGTTGATGAGAAATCTCAAACAGTGTCAGTCTCAACTATTTCTGCCCCAGTTACAGCCCCGGTAATTGAAGAGCGTCGATTGGTAATGCCACCTCCACCGCGCCCAGTTAAAAGTGGAAAGAAAGTTGCACCACTTAAGCCAATTAAGGTTGCTCCAACTCCCATTGTTGTAAGTGATAGTGAATCACCATGGACTGCTGCAGAGCTCAAGAGCATCCGAACTGAAATTGCTAAAGAGTTAGCCCGTCTTCGCGTTGAACTAGCCAAGGTTGAGTTAGAGATGGATTCTCTTATTCAAGAATCTGGTGAAGGCGCTGGAGATGATCAAGCAGATGCTGGAACTAAAACCTTCGAGCGCGAACATGAGATGTCACTAGTAATTAATGCTCGCGACATGGTTTTGCAAACAGAGCGTGCCTTGGATCGAATCGACTCCAAGACTTATGGAAACTGCGAAGAATGCGGAAGTGCAATTGGAAAGGCCCGTTTACAAGTATTTCCTCGGGCTACTTTGTGCATGATCTGCAAGCAGAAGGAAGAACGGCGCTAGCAGTGCGCGTGTGGCGCACACTCTTAGGTGTTGCCTGGATCATCTGGCTTCTGGATTTAGCGACCAAAATCTGGGCAGTGGAGTATTTGGCTAACCGTGGTCCTGTAAAAGTTATCGGCTCACTTTTCCAACTCAACTTTATTAGAAACTCTGGTGCTGCTTTTTCATTTGCGTCAGGGGCAACTTTATTCCTCTCTCTTTTTGGAATTGCTGTTTTGATTGCAATTGCTTATTACGCACCTGCGTTGACCTCAAAGGGATGGGCGATTGTTTTAGGCCTAGTCATGGGTGGAGTTTTAGGAAATCTGACTGATCGCATTTTCAGAGAGCCAGGATTACTTCGTGGTCATGTCATCGATTGGTTACAACTGCCTAATTGGCCTATATTCAATATTGCAGATATTGCAATCGTGGTTGCGGCCTTTATTTCGGTTGTTTTAACAGCGCGCAATATCCCGCCTATTAAAAAAGAAGAGTTGATATGAGTAATCGAGAACAGCGCACACTTTCAGTGCCAGAGGGCGTTGCTGGTGAGCGAATCGATAGTGCTCTAACGCGCGTGCTGGGGCTTTCCCGCACAGCTGTTGTCAAACTCCTAGAAGATGGCGATATCACTACATCTGGAAAAGCTATGGCTAAATCAGATCGGGTGACTGCCAACCAAGTAATTGATGTGTTAATGCCAGCTCCCATTAATCAAGATCCAATTCCACTCACTCCGCTAGAGGGCCTTTCAATTGTTTATGACGATGATGCAATTGTTGTCATTGATAAGCCGGTGGGATGTGCTGCTCATCCAAGTCCAGGATGGACAGGACCAACTGTTGTCGGCGCATTGATGGCAGCGGGATATTCAATTTCAACGAGTGGTGCTGCAGAGCGACAAGGAATTGTTCATCGCCTTGATGTTGGCACGAGTGGGTTAATGATTGTTGCAAAGAGTGATCGTGCATTTACGGTCTTAAAAGATGCTTTTAGAAATCGTACTGTCGACAAGATTTACCACGCACTCATTCAAGGACACATGGATCCAACGACTGGAACAATTGATGCACCTATTGATCGTCATCCAAAGGAAGATCATCGATTCGCAGTTGTTGCTACAGGCAAAGACTCCATTACGCACTATGAAGTCATTGAGTTTTATCGTGGAGTGTCATTAGTTAAAGTGGAGTTAGAAACTGGGCGCACACACCAAATCCGTGTTCACTTCTCAGCACTTAATCATCCACTTGTTGGCGACACCACTTATGGCGCAGATCCCGTTCTGGCTAAATCTCTAGAGATGAGACGGCCATGGCTACACGCCAAGGAGCTCATGTTTGACCACCCCATTACTGGTGAACATCTGAGTTTTAGCGCTCCATACCCAGCCGATCTCACACGCTCATTAGCGTTGCTATCTGATGCCGTTCTGCCTTAAGTAATAATCTACGACCACCATGACATCTGAGAATTTCGTACATCTGCACGTCCATACCGAGTATTCGATGCTCGATGGTGCAGCGCGTGTTCCCGATTTAATGGCAGAAGTTGCCAGACAAGGAATGCCGGCAATTGCAATGACAGATCATGGAAATGTCTTTGGTGCTTATGAGTTTTATAAGCAAGCGAAAAAAGCTGGTGTTAAGCCAATCATTGGAATTGAAGCCTATGTTGCCCCTGAATCTCGCTTTGATAAAAAGAGAGTGCAGTGGGCTAGTGGTGGTGAAGATGATGTTTCAGGTGGTGGTGCTTATACGCACATGACTATCTTGGCCGAAAACAATGTTGGTCTGGGAAATCTCTTTCGCTTATCTTCTCTTGCATCCCTTGAAGGTTATTACTACAAGCCCCGCATGGATCGCGAACTCCTAGCTCAGTATTCCAAAGGACTGATTGCAACAACTGGTTGTCCTGGTGGAGAGATTCAAACTCGCTTGCGTATGGGTGCTTATAAAGAGGCAATCAAGGCAGCAAGTGATTATCGAGATATTTTTGGTGAAGGTAATTTCTTCCTAGAGATCATGGATCATGGAATTGATATTGAAAGCCGCGTGAAAGCAGACCTTCTCAAATTAGGAAAAGAGTTGGGCCTTCCACTTCTTGCAACCAATGATCTGCACTACACATTACAAGCAGACTCTGGTGCACATGAGGCCCTGCTCTGTGTTCAATCGGGCTCTACATTGGCAGATCCCAAGCGATTTAAATTTGATAATGACTCTTTCTATGTAAAGACGCCGGCACAGATGCGCGAGCTCTTTAAAGATATTCCTGAGAGTTGCGATAACACATTACTTATTGCAGAGCGCTGTGAAGTAACTATGCGAGAAAATGAAAACCTTCTCCCACAATTTAACGTTCCAGCTGGAGAGACTGAGGATTCTTGGCTCAAAAAAGAAGCTGTGCGCGGTATGAAGGAGCGATTAGGTGCAAAGCTGACGCCAGCACATGAATCTCGTCTTGATTATGAACTTGGCGTTATGGAGAAGATGGGTTTTCCGGGTTACTTCCTAGTTGTTGCTGACTTAGTAGGACATGCCAAGAAAGTTGGTATTCGCGTTGGACCAGGCCGAGGATCAGCTCCTGGTTCATTAGTTGCGTATTCACTTGGGATAACTGGTTTAGATCCACTTGAACATGGACTTTTGTTTGAGCGCTTTCTCAATCCAGAACGTATCTCTATGCCTGATATCGACTTGGACTTTGATGAGCGTCGTCGCAGCGAAATGATTCGTTATGCAACAAACAAATATGGTGAAGATCGAGTCGCTCAGATCATTACCTACGGAACTATTAAATCCAAGCAAGCGATTAAAGACTCAACACGCGTTCTGGGTTATCCATATGTCATTGGAGAGAAGTTAACTAAGGCCTTGCCTCCATCTGTGATGGGTAAAGATATTTCTCTTGGCGGAATCTTTGATTCTAAAGATGATCGCTATGGCGAAGCAGGCGAGTTCCGCTCACTGTATGAGTCAGATCCAGATTCAAAGCGCGTAGTTGATACAGCCCGTGGTCTTGAAGGCTTAAAGCGCCAGTGGGGTGTTCACGCAGCTGGAGTTATTCTCTCTCGCGAACCTTTACTTGATGTCATTCCTATCCATCGCCGTGAAGCAGATGGTGCAATCATTACGCAGTTCGATATGGGCGCATGTGAATCTATTGGCCTGCTTAAGATGGACTTCTTAGGTCTTCGAAATCTCTCTGTTTTAGATGATGCCTTATTAAATATTAAAGAGAATCAAAACATTGATGTGGTGTTAGAGGATTTAACACTCGATGATAAAAAGACATATGAACTGCTCTCTCGCGGAGACACTCTTGGAGTGTTCCAGCTCGATGGTGGGCCAATGCGAGCATTGCTTAAATCAATGTCCCCAGATTCATTTGAAGATATCTCAGCAGTTATCGCTCTCTATCGTCCGGGTCCTATGGGCGAAAACGCACATAACAACTACGCCGATCGCAAAAATAAGCGCAAGCCAGTTGAACCTATTCACCAGGAACTTTCAGAACCTTTGCAGGAGATTCTTGGCGACACATACGGCCTGATTGTTTATCAGGAACAAGTTATGGCAATTGCCCAGAAGGTCGCTGGGTTCTCACTCGGACGCGCAGATCTTTTGCGTAAGGCGATGGGTAAGAAGAACAAAGATATTTTGGATAAGGAATACATTCCTTTTGAAGCAGGTATGAAGGCAAATGGTTTCTCAACTGCTGCTATCAAGCGCCTGTGGGATGTTCTTATTCCCTTCTCTGATTACGCTTTCAACCGAGC
>Ga0208854_1000044_pt1 | contig 25013 bp, 24 predicted proteins | sample LakMenEpi30Nov11_FD_150748 | JGI IMG/M metagenome (GOLD analysis project Ga0208854, IMG submission 150748) | Freshwater microbial communities from Lake Mendota, WI - 30NOV2011 deep hole epilimnion (SPAdes) | ecosystem: Environmental > Aquatic > Freshwater > Lake > Epilimnion/Euphotic zone ...
CACTGATTTCCGTTACTGATTTTTTCAGCATACAATTTACCTTTTTGTTAAAACTGTCTTTTGCTATTCTATCGGATTATTTATTTTATGGCTATCTCTAAGACAAGGATTGTAATTATTCCTCCTGTAATTTTTGTCCTAACTTGGGCTCCGTTCCTGCTAGTAAACGTTGAATGTTACTGCCATGACGGACGATCACATACAAGCCGACGACACTGGAAAATAATAAATAGGGGAGCGGCTGATTTAAGCTAATCATTAATAGGTTAACCGCGATCGCGCCTGTAATGGAACTGAGAGAAACAATGCGAGAGATAGCCAACATCAACAGAAAACTACCTAACGTTCCCAAGGCAACTAAGGGGTTCATCACCAATAAAACCCCTAAACTCGTGGCTACGGATTTTCCGCCAGTGAAGTTCAGTAAAATAGATTTGCTGTGTCCTAATACGGCGGCCGTCGCTGTCAAGATTATTAACCAGTATTGCCATTGCTCTGGCAGAAGATCGGCGGAAATCCACTGATAAAAACCTCGCACCAGGCCCACTGCCATCATTCCCTTAGCAATATCAATCCCTAAAACCGCGATCGCCGCCGATTTACCGAGGGTACGCAGCACATTGGTCGCACCAGTTGAGCCTGAACCTTCTTGGCGAATATCAATGCCTTTGAGCCATTTGCCAGCCCAATAGCCGGTGGGAATAGAACCCAAAAGGTAGGCTAACAGGATGAGTAAGCCAGCAATGGTTAGGGAAGTCGTCATAGCAGATTTTAGAGATCAGAGAACATTAATAAAAATAATTGGACGCAGGTTGAGAAGAATCAGGAGCAAAGGCTAACCAAAGGGGAAATTGTAAGAGAGCCAAATCCACCTGTTCTTGAGTATCATCAATCAGCACGAGGGGAAGCAAACGCTCTTCCACTAAACGTTCAGCCTTTTGGATTAAGGCATCAGGGGATTCAAATAAAACGATTCCTCGCTCCGGCCCAAAGTCAGTGCGGGAAATTCCTAAGCAATCCTGTAAACCTCTACGCCATTCTCCTAGTCGTTCAGGACTATTGGCCAAAATTAAAGCTCGACTGCGAGGGGAAAGCCCTTCCTTTCCTCCATAAAGATTAGCCAGTACGGAAATCACCGCCGAACCCATGAGGATATTTTGTAAACGACTGCCCATGCTTTTGATAACTCCGCGACCGCCCTGGGAAAAAAACCAGGACTGCACCCGCTCTAGATGCACTGGCTCAAAAGTACGGCGTAATTGCCAAGGGGGGCCATAGTAATCAGGACGAGTCCGATATTGCTCTAAGAGCCGTTGAATTTGACGACGTTGTTCTTCAAAACTCTGTTCGGCAAACGTCACCTTAGGATTGTTGTCTGTCTGATTAACAATGGGTTCAGGGGAAGCAGTCGGAACATTCCAATTATCGGAATTGGTTAACTCTAATTCTTCCGCAGCCGTCACCAAATCCTGAAGACTCCCCACTAAATAATCTTTAAAACCTTGTACTCGAATGGCTAATTCCTGGGATACCCCAGCAAAAGTTGTCCGCATTTCCTGTTGAATTCTCTCCTGTCGCCGTTCTAAACGCTCAATTTCCACTTCTAGGGACTGTTTACGTTGTTCCAAACTACGGATATTTTCCGTAACCAATTTTTCCATCTCCGCTTGTACAGTACTTAACTGTTCTGACAGCAAAGTTGCTTTCTGGGTTTGCAAGGTTAGGATTTCTGCGGTTAATTGCTGTTTTGTCTCTTCTAGACTAAGGATGACGGAGGCTGAATCAGAAGCTGGTGGCAAATCCAGGGGTGATCCTGACGCTGCTACTGTTTCAAGCCTTGGTTTATCTAGTGGTTGTGTTTCTTGTTCTAAGGGCAAATCTATTGTTCCTGTTAATAGGCTATCTAACCCACTGGAAGCGGTGGGTAGTATCATTTCAATCTCAAGGGGGCCAGGGGCTTGCCCAAGCTCCATTTCCGAAGATTCAGGGATGAGTTCCGGCAACAAAGATTCTGTCTCAACCCTGGTGGCCGAGTCATTGGGGAGAGGATTGGAAATTTCTGAAGTCATTCAAGAACAGGGAGAAGACAATTAGGTAAACGGTTAGGGAAGGTAAGGACAACGACTTTCCAAGGCACTTTTGAGCGTTTTCGGGTCAAAGAGAATCGGTAGAAAATGGATACTCTTAACTTCCTTAAAATAAAACAAAATGGGAACAGGTTGCCAATAGATTCGCCAGTTTTGCCACTCTGAGTAGGGAAATCGTCTAATTAACTTACTAGAGCGGGTAATATCCAAGGCTGTGTCAGTGAACTGTAAACGTAGGGTGACAGTTTGTATCATTAAAAAGAGACCAAAAACCGCGATCGCTAAACTAACCCACACTTGAACAAGTAGTATAGGAATGGCCGAAGCGATGAGCACGAGAGGAATACGATAACTAGGGGCCAGTTCAATCGTTTGAGAAGATAGGGCTTGCAGGGGGAGAGGGGAAGTAGAAGTCATGGATAAAACGATAAAGCGAAAATTAGTTTACTAATTCCTGATGCCTTAGATCATAGACTGTTTTTCCCGAAGCTTTCTTCTCTTGACAATGAAAACTATCATGCTGAAAGCTATAATGCTTGAGAATTGTCTGTTTAGCGTCCAGACAGATGTTTTCAATACATAAAATCTAGTTTTGATTTTTATTATTTTGTCGTTGTCGGGATCTTAATATCCTCTGGTTCACCAAATAAAATGATGCGATCGCAGTTAGTTTCTCTTAAGCAATGGTTGGGTCAATTAAAGCCCCTAGGACTATGGATGGTGCCGCTCCTTTCCGTAACCTCAATTCCGTTGACGCTTTCCTACTGGTTAGCCAATCATGCCAACCCCGAAGCCACTGCTCCAACCGTTGAAACCCTAACTCTTCCCCCCTTTAGCCAACTGCCTAATCCGGTTCCTAATTCGCCCTCTCTGCTGAACCCAATCCCCCTCACCCCCAAGACCAATGCCTCCCCTTCAGCAAACACGGTGGTTAATAGTGTTACTCGGACTTCTAGTTCAAAAACAGGGACTGTAACTCCCGATCCCCTACCGCCTTTACCTAAAAGTACTAAAACAGCCACTGCTGTCTCTAAGCCCCCCTCAGCCAAGGCAACTTCTCCTCAAGCTCCTCAATCCCATTCGTCTCTGACTAACCACCATCACAAAACTCATTCTCGTCACCAGGCAGGCATGGCTCCAGTCAAACAAGCAGCTTATGTGCCACCGCCCTTGGAAATTCGAGTTGGGGTAGTGCGAGGAGAGTCCAGCACAGTTATTGGCACATCTCAGCAAGCTTATCTTCAGGAGCGCACAGGTAAAACCCTAGAGACGGTTGCTCCCAATCAAAGTTTAACGGTGGTTCCTAGTGGCTCTTCTCTGTTAATTAATGGTCGCACGATGCCAGGGGTGATGTGGTTGAACCCTAGTCAGAATAGTTTTGTCTATGTCGGCGATCGCTGGTATCGAGGAAGGGTTCTGTTGGTTTCTCAGGGCAATAGTCTCTTGGCCATTAATTATGTCGATTTAGAGCATTATCTGACCAGTGTGGTTGGTAGTGAAATGCACGCTACAGCCCCCACAGAGGCCCTAAAAGCCCAGGCGATCGCGGCTCGTTCCTACGCACTAGTTCACATGATTCGCCCGGCCAGTGATTGGTATGATCTAGGAGATAATCAACGCTGGCAAGTTTATAAAGGACTGAATAGTGAGTACAATACCGGATTGCAGGCGGTTAGTGATACGGCTGGCCAAGTTCTCAGTTATCAAGGCGGTGTGGTGGAATCTCTCTATGCTTCTACCGATGCGATCGTGGCTAGTGTCCACAAGGGAAGAGGTATGAGCCAACTGGGAGCTTATGAATTAGCTAAACAGGGTTACAACTACCAGCAAATTCTGAATCGTTATTACCCAGGGGTTGGTTTAGCCAGGGTCATCCTACAGCAGTAACCGTTTAGCAAGCGGCGAAAATTACTGGTTTAAGGCCCTCAGAAAACGCCCCATACTGGCAAATAATCCCGACTTGGGGGGGGCAGGATTGTTTCCCGTCTCATTCCCCTCTGGCTGAGTTGCTTTGATCACTAATAACTCTAAGGCTTCTCCCAGGGGTTTCTGGGTCTCTTCCGCAATCAACTGATACTCGTTCTCTTTTTCTAGATAAACCTGCCATAGAGAAGGATAGGAACGCAGAACCACCAGCCCTTCTAAGGGGCGAAGATAATAACTAGTCAGCAACGTACTGAGAAACCGTTCCCGCAATTGACGGGCAGCGTAACCAATCCCCACCACCGCCACATCTTCTAGTTGGGGAATCAGCAAGACCACCGGGCGATCGCCGGCCAACTCACAAAGTCTCTCCACAGTTTGTACTTCAACAGCAGAGGGAGCAATCACCAAGTAAGCTTGATCCCGCTCAGAAATCTTCTTTTCTATGGGAGTATTGCGACTGCCTAAATCTGCCACCAAAAAAGCGGTTTCTCCCCAATCTCGACGGGCAAGGGCAGCGGCTCCAGTATCAGGGAACATGACTCGCAATCCTGAACCATACTCGGTGAAAAGGCTGGTAAATTGTAGGGCTAAGGACTGAGCCTGTAGGGCAATTTCAGGAATGACCAGTTCAATTTGTAAACGACGATGACCACCGATTAAGGCCCTTTGACTCGCGGTTAAGGCTTCAGCGATCGCGGCTTCTAAACTTTGGGGAACCTGACTCATAGTCTTGGGATTAAAAATGGAAAAACGTAAAATTCAAAGAAAACCTTTTAAAGCTTAAGCTAAGTTAGGATAGATCACCAAAAGAAGAAATTTCGGTCATCGGCTGCCACCCTGGTCGCCAAAGAGAACGATCCTTTAGTTGTTGAGCATTTACCCAAAAACGAACCGTTGGATCACAACAAGCCACCAACTCAGCAAAAATCCATTGTCCTTGATGACGGCGATTAACCACCTGAAAATGTCGCCATCCCCAGCTTGGGTGCTTGGCTGTCCAGCGTGATCCCAGCAAATGAGGAAACCTTCTTTGACTTACCATGTGTCTATGGTCAGGGTACTTTCCCTTAAGAGTACCTTGTATTAGACTCATCAAAACAGATTACCGTCAAAAACGATTAGAATCCCTATAATTAGAACGAGTAATCTTTTTTCGTCTTTTAACCTCAGAGTCTCTATACTATATTTTATGATTCACGGTTCCCGATTGATGAATTTTTATAAACCCACTCAACGCATAACAAGTACTTTTCTCGTTGCTTGGTTCGTTATTCTTGGATTTTCCCCTAGTTCAACCTTGGCTCAAATTGCCCCTAATTCGTCTAAGGTAAAAGCTAACTCTCCAGCCCCACCTTCTATTCTGCCCTCGGAATCAGAATATACCCTCGGACCCGGCGATCGCCTAGGCATGAGCATTTACCAAATCGATGATCTCAAGGGAGAATTTCAAGTCCTCGTCGATGGAACAGTGGGTTTTCCCCTCATTGGCACTGTAAAAGTGCAGGGAAAAACGATTCCAGAACTGACCAATACTCTACGGGGACAATATAAAAAGTATATTAAACGTCCTGATATCACCCTGATTCTGCTGCAACCCCGTCCTTTAAGCATTACAATGGCTGGCGAGGTCAATGCGCCTGGATCCTATATTATTCCCATTAATCAAGGTCAGAAATTCCCCACTGTCACAGATTTGATCCAGCAGGCCAACGGATTGACCCCAGTTGCTGATATTAGTCAGTTACAAGTCCGCCGTGATACGGGCAATGGAGAAAAGTCCTTTCGGATTAATCTTTGGGAAATGCTGCAAAAGGGGGATAGCCGTCAGAATATTACCCTTCGAGATGGTGACACAATTATTGTGCCCAGCAAAACCAAAACCGATCCCACAGAAGTTCGACAGTTAGTAGATGCTAATTTTGGGATTCGCTTTGATGATGAAATTAGTGTGGCAGTGGTGGGCGAGGTATTTCGACCCGGCTCCTATAAACTTTCACAAAGTGCAAGAGCGAGTAACCTAGGACAGGTTGGTTCGTTAGGGGGAGGGGCTCAATCCTCTGGCCGTACTCAAGGCATTCGGCAACCAGTAAGACTAACCCAGGCAATCCAAGAAGCCGGTGGCATTAAACCGATCGCCGATATCCGTAATGTGGAGGTTCGTCGTCAAAATCGCAATGGTCAAGAAGAAATTATTGCGGTCAATCTCTGGGATTTGCTAGATGAGGGAAACTTAGATAAAGATGTGATTCTGCAAAATGGAGATACCATTACCGTCCCCCAATCTAAGAGTGTCACCCCCCAAGAATTCGATACGATGGCAACAGCTAACTTCGCGCCGAAAACGATTCGAGTCAATGTCATTGGGGAAGTCAGAAGACCTGGCTCAGTGGAGTTGCCGCCCAATAGCACCCTCAATCAAGGCATTATGGCTGGTGGTGGCTTTGATCCCCGTCGTGCGGATGATAGTAATGTCAATTTAATTCGACTCAATCCTGACGGTACTGTCACCAAAATGGCCATCAAACCTGATTTTGGCGAGGATATTAATCCAGAAAATAACCCAACTTTACGCAATAATGATGTCATTCTGGTAAATACCAGTTCACTGGCCTCAACGACAGATACATTGGGAACATTCTTTAGTCCCCTAGGAGCCATTCTCGGCGGTGGTTTTCTTAGTTTGTATAACGTCTTCAAATAAGGGGAATTCTATGTTGAAAAAGCCTGACCATTGATGACCTAATATGCGGAGAAAAGTAATGGAAGAACGTCCGATGAGCCCCATCGCTCCTACCAAAAGTCATGACAATGAGGTAGGACGGATATCCTACGAGATTAGTCGTAATAGTAGTGCTGCCACTGAAGAAATTAACCTCCGTCAGGCTTGGTTTATTCTCAAGCATCGTCTGCGTTTAGTCATTGCTGTGACCTTTGGTGTCACTGCTGCCGTTGGGGTTTGGACTTTTCAACAAACACCTACCTATGAAGGAAAATTCCAGCTTTTGGTGGGGGATCCCATTATTCAACAAAACAATACAGTCAACCAAGCTATTTTGGAGGAATTAGGGGTTAGGGAAGTCGATTATGCGACCCAGATAGCGGTGTTACAAAGTTCTAGTATTTTGAATCCAATTATTGAGCGGATTCAACAACAGTATCCTAATGTCACTTACGAATCTCTTGCTGGTGGTCAGCGTCCCCTCTTGTCGATTAGTCAACTGAAGGAAACCAAAATTCTAGAAGTTGCCTACCTGAGTACAGATCGTTCCCAGATTGAATATGTTCTGAATGAATTGGCAAAGGCTTATCTAAGATATAGTTTAGACGAGCGCAAGATTCAGATTAATCAGGGGATAAAATTTGTTGATGATCAACTTCCTCGCTTACGACAACGGGTGAACGCGCGTCAGGGACAATTACAACGGTTTCGACAGCAGTATAATCTTTTAGATCCAGAACAACGGGCCAAGGAATTATCCGATTTAGAGTTTAAACTTCAGTCTCTTTATATTGACCTTCAGGTTCAAATGAGAGAAGCTCTTTCATTAAATACCTTGTTAAAGAGTCAGTTGGGCTTGAGTCCTGATAATGCGATCGCCTCTAGTTATTTAAGTGAATCACCCCGTTATCAAAATCTGCTTAATCAATATCAAGAAGTAGAAGTAGAAATAGCTAAAGAGTCTGCTCGTTACGCTGATGATAGCCCCGTTATTAAAACCCTCAAGGACAAGCGGGATCGGTTACTGCCTTTATTGCGTCAAGAAGCTCAATCCGTTTTAGGGGCTCGGTTTGATCCTAAGCTTAAGAACAGTGACCTCAGTTCTCCGAGTACTTTACGTCTAGGTCTTAATCAACAGTATATTCAAGCCAATAACCAGGTTCAGGTTTTACAACAGAAGAAAGAAGCGATCGAAAAACAGCTTAAAGATGTTGGAAAACAAATAAAAATGATGCCAGCGATCGCGCGGCAATATATGGATTTGCAAAGGGAGATGAATGTGGCGACCGATAGCCTCAATCGTTTTCTGGAGGCTCAAGCTAAACTGCAAATTGATGCGGCTCAACAAACCGTTCCCTGGCAACTGATCTCAGAAACGGCGATCGGCGATCACCCTGTTTGGCCCAAACCAGTTCGGAACTTAAGTTTAGGGTTAATTGCTGGATTTTTATCAGGGATTGCCGCCGCCTTCCTCTTAGAACGTTTAGACCCCGTTTTCCACTCCGTTGAAGAAATTAAAGAAAATACCCAATTGCCAATCTTAGGCATGATTCCCTGGCAGAAAGATTTACAGATAGTCGAGAAAGTCGTGGGCATTAATCTTTCTCCTATGACCAACAATACTACCCCCTCTCCGAAAAAAACTGCTACCAATCGATCTCTGCGTTCCGGTTATCGGTCTTCTGGTTTTTTAGAGGCGTTTCGTTCTCTCAACACCAGTATTTGGTTATTGGGGGCAGATCACCCCATTCGTTCTCTCGTCATTAGTTCTGCTACCCCCAGTGATGGCAAATCTACTGTCTGTCTGCATTTAGCCCAGGCGGCGGCTGCCATGGGACAAAAAATTTTGCTTGTGGATGCGGATCTGCGACGACCCAGGCTTCACCAGTACTTTGGACTGCTCAATACCCAAGGACTGAGTAATGTCATTGCAACGGGTTTATCTCCAGAAGAGGCTATCCAGCGTGTTCCCCAATGGGATAATCTTTCTGTTCTCACTTCGGGCGATATTCCTCCTGACCCAATTCGTTTATTAACGTCTCGACGAATGCAAGAATTGATGGAAAGCTGGGAACAGAGCAATGCCTATGACTTGATCATCTACGATACGCCGCCAATGTTAAATTTTGCGGATGCTAGGATTTTAGGGGCGGCAACGGCTGGTTTAGTCCTTACTCTTAAGTTAGGTAAAACGGATCGTTTTGCCTTTCGCCATGTCATTGATGATCTAAAAATGGCTCAGGTTCCCATTCTAGGCCTCGTTGCCAATAGTATTAGTCGCAACGATTATGGAGCTTCCAATTATTATAATCACTACCGCTTTGGGTAGGCTTAGATAGCATTACGCTTGGTGCTTAGGATTTATCTTTAATTTGTAGTTCAAATCTATAACTAGGTAACTCCATGTGCAACTAGTTTTTTGATCTTGATTTACAAGGCTTTCAGAAATTGGCAAAATTAAATTATCTTCTGGAACCCTGATTCTGTCGTTCTTAGTTGCACATCGCGTTAGGTAATAAAGTTTTAGAAAATGCTATGAGATCGGCGATCGCGTTTTCAAGCCAATAAATTTTCTCCCTACTCGAAAAATAAGTGCATTGGCAAGCCCCAAGTACTCAGCCGCTTCCAGTAGGGTTTGGGATTTCATTTGTATAGCTGGTAGCCAGAAAGAACAGTGATTAAAGTCCAGGCAGAGCACGGTTGAACGTCCCCAAGGTTCGCGGAAAAGAAGGCAATCTGGTGGCAAAAAACTGACAAGGTGGCGATAACGATCAATGACCACTCTCTCTAGCTCTGCACTAGTGCCATCAAAAGGAAGATAGGGATCGTTCATAAAAATCCTCTAAATACAAAGATTTTAGCTTAAGGTACAAGTATAATTGGTATCTCTCCTCAAGTTAACACTGCTTTGGATATTTATCGACGGATTGACCGTCATTTTTAGGTTTTCTTAAGATATTTGGAAGATTTTAGTCAATTTAATCTTCAGATAAGTCTAATTCCCTGCTTGTTTGAAGCGGAGAAATGGAGCTTTCTTGATGATGTGAGCAACATTCTACTCTTAAGAACCAAAAATTATTCAGGTTATGGTGTTTTTACTAGCAGTGTAGGGAGGTTATACAGCTATTTCAAGAGACGCTAAGGCATCAGGAATGGAAGCAGAGGGGGCTTCAAATTCTCCTGTAAGCACATACTCCAGGCGTAACTTTAGCCAGACTATAAAAGATTTATTGGTTGAGATGACAGCAACATTTTGAGGAGGGCATTTGGCTTTAATTGCTTTCATTTCAGCCGCTTCTAGAAAAGCAGGTTGTTTGACTAACCAAAAATCAATTTCTTTATTTTTGTCTTGATAATCTCTAGTGCGTTCTTTTAGAACTTCTGCAAAGGGTTCCTTTTCCAGTAGAAACTGTTGACTTGCGAGAACGTAGTAATAAGTGGTCATAAATTTAGCTTTTTCAAAGTTAATTCGGTGTTGGGACAGAGGCTGTTAATCCGGCTCAAGATTCCCCCCTTATAAAATTACCATGCTTCGGAGCTAGGCTTGCCCCCGCATGGCCAGTTTCATTTCTCGAACGGCCCGTTCCAGACCCACTAGGACGGCACGGCTAATGATGGTGTGACCAATATTTAATTCTTCCATCCCAGGTAAACAGGCAACGGGATAAACATTCCAATAGGTTAGTCCATGACCAGCATTAACCCGTAGTCCCAAACTTAAAGCTTGTTCACAACCCTGTTTAAGGGCATTTAATTCCTGGGCTTGACTGTTTTCCTGGGAGGCTTCGGCATACTTGCCGGTATGGAGTTCGATAAATTGGGCTTGAATTTTAGCGGTGGCGGTAATTTGGTCGGGTTCGGGGTCAATAAAAAGGCTGACAGGGATTTGGGCCGATTGTAATTGATTAACAACTTCTGCCAAACGAGTCAGATTTCCGATTACGTCTAGCCCACCTTCCGTGGTCACTTCTTCGCGTTTTTCAGGAACAAGGGTGACATAGTTGGGTTTGAGATCAAGGGCGATCGCGACCATTTCTGAGGTGGCGGCCATTTCTAGATTGAGTCGAGTCCGAATCGTTTGTCGCAATAGACGAATATCGCGTTCTTGAATATGGCGACGGTCTTCCCGTAAATGAGTGGTAATGCCATCGGCTCCGCCTAATTCTGCTAGAACAGCAGCAGCCACCGGATCCGGTTCTACGGTACGACGGGCCTGACGGAGGGTGGCCACATGGTCAATATTTACTCCTAGACTTAACAAGGGCAGATTCTCCTTAGTAGCCAATAATGATGGAAGGGGACAAAATTTTTCAGGTTAATATTCTATCGTTGTCTTGCGTAACTATGGCAGAATGTGAGGGGTCGGTCGTTGATTACACTCGATCCTAACCCAATCTTTTGCCCATGACTTCTGTTGCCCATTGTTTTCAAGCTCTACGTTCCCAGGAAGCCTGTGCTCTCATTCCTTTTATTACAGCAGGCGATCCCGATCTGGCTACTACCGCTCAAGCTTTGCGTGTGCTTGATCAGGCTGGGGCTGATCTAATCGAGTTGGGTGTTCCCTATTCTGATCCGTTGGCCGATGGCCCAGTCATTCAAGCAGCAGCCACTCGTGCTTTAGGTCGGGGTGTAAGATTAGAAGATGTTTTGGCAATCGTGCGATCGCTCAAGGGTGAGATTAAAGCCCCTATTATTCTTTTTACCTATTACAACCCCATTTTTTATCGCGGAATAGACCTATTTTTGCGGGAGATTGCCGATGCAGGCGTTAAGGGCCTAGTGGTTCCCGATTTACCGTTAGAGGAGGCAGACTCTTTGCTCAAACCCGCCGCCCAAATGGGGATTGATGTCACCCTCCTGATTGCTCCGACTAGTCCGATGGAACGGATTCAAGCGATCGCCCAACAGTCCCAGGGATTTATCTATCTGGTCAGTGTTACTGGGGTAACAGGAATGCGAAATCAAGTGGCAACGCGGGTCGAATCGTTATTAACCAGCATTCGGGAAGTCACCGACAAACCTATTGGGGTCGGTTTTGGGATTTCGGAAGCAGAACAGGCGCGACAGGTAAAACAATGGGGGGCTGATGCGGTGATTGTGGGCAGTGCCTTTGTTAAACGCCTAGCGGAAGGAAGTCCCGAAATCGGACTGGCCCAGATTGAGACATTTTGTCGTCAGCTAAAATTGGCCATTAGTTAATTTTTTAAATGACTAAACACTCAAAAAATAGCAATATCCCCTAAACTGAATATTTAGTTTATATTCTTGCGCCATCTAGCTTTTTTTTAGACGATCAAGCACTGGTGTTTTCTCCAATTAAGTGGGTTATAATGGCCAAGTTCTCATCACTAATTTGTCCTAGCAGCCAATAAGAAGGAGATATCAATGCCCGTCGGCTTACCTGAATTTGTCGAAAATCCTGAGAATAGATGTCCCGTCATTTTGTTATTAGATACGTCTCGTTCGATGAGCGGTCAGCCAATTCAGGAGTTAACCCAGGGACTTAAAACCTTTAAGGATGAAGTGTTCAGAGATACCCAGGCTTCCCTTAGCGTAGAAGTTGCGATTGTGCAATTTGGGGCCTCGGTTAAGTTAGTTCAAGACTTTATTACCATTGATGATTTCATTCCGCCTTTACTCACTGCTGATGGCATGACACCGATGGGAGAGGCGATCGAATACGCTCTAGATTTACTGGAAAAACGTAAGGCTACCTATCGTGAAAATGGGATTCAATACTATCGCCCCTGGATTTTTATGATTACCGATGGCGCGCCCACCGATTCCTGGGGAAAGGCGGCTCGTCGGTTACGAGAAGCAGAGTTAGATAATAAATTACTCTTTTTTGCTGTGGGAGTAGAAGGGGCAGATATGGATACCCTCAATCATGTGGTTCCTCCCTCTCGACCAGCCGTTTGTCTGAATGGCTTAGATTTTCGATCGCTGTTTATCTGGCTGAGTAGCTCCATGAAGCGAGTTTCTAGTGGCAAGGTGGGAGAAGTCATTGTCTTACCCCCCGTCGGTTGGGGACAAATTACCAGTTAAATGATGGCACAGACTTATCCCTGGAAAGCGATCGCTCGTTCTGTGATCGGCAGTGGTCATCAAGAGCAACAAATCCCTTGTCAAGACTACAGCCAATATCAATTATTAGAGGCGGGAAATATTATTATCGGGGCCGTGGCGGATGGTGCCGGCAGTGCCTTTTTATCTCATCTGGGCGCAGAAATTGCGGTCAAGAGTGCCTTAGCCTATCTGCAACAGTGGCATGATTTTCGCCAACGCCATACTTCTTTCTCCCCGTCAGAACTTTCTGAGCCTCAATTAACTCATTTTTTTAGCAAATTAGTCCAACGGATTCAACGAACCCTAGCAGAGCAGTCCCAACTTCTGAATTGTCCGCTTTCGGCTTTAGCGACCACCCTATTAGTCTTTGCTGCTAACCAGGAAGGCGCGATCGCCATGCAGATTGGAGATGGTTTTTTATTAGTCCGGCCTAGGGGTGAAGACTATCAACTCCTCTTTCGGCCCGATAAAGGAGAATTTATCAATGAAACTACCTTTGTCACCTCAGCAACCGCCTTAGATTTTCTTCAGGTCAGCATTTGCCCTAAACCTCTGGAGTTTATCTGTGCGGCCACCGATGGTCTCGAAAAAGTTGCCATCAAATATAGTGATTGGTCACCTTTTCCCCCCTTTTTTAAACCCCTAGAAACATTTTTACAAGAAACGCCCGATCCTGAAGCAGAAGCCAACTATCTCGAACAATTTCTGAATTCTGAGCGACTCAATCATCGTACCCAGGACGATAAAACCCTATTGCTTTGTCTATCTGTCATAGAATAGGTTTGAGTCTGTAGATCCGAGGCCGTAATTTCACTGCTAAGCTTAAGCTGTAGAAAGTTATCAACTACTATAGCAGTTTGCAGTTTAGTGAGGTATGACATAAAGCTTATGGTATAAGCTTTACAGAGCTTGGAAGATACCTCATCATTATGAAAACCGCTATATTAAGTTTTATTCATGAGTCCTTCTGCTAGTCCCGAATTATCCCTATTTCAAGTAGTTCAGGATTTAGAACCGTCCTTACATTCATCGATTACCGCCGATGGATTTGAAGGATTAGTTAACGGTGTGATGGATTTTCTGAGTGAACAAGCGATCGCCGCCACCCTTTGGTTAAAATTCCCCCCTATATTAGGATGGTCAAGTTCGGTTGAGCAGTATTTTCAAGCAGGATTAGCCCACCAGATTTATGCTTGCGGTATTGGCCATAATCCTCGATTTTTGAATCTGCAATCCTCCTCTCAGCTAGCCGGTTGGAATACTGTTGAATTAGAAGTCAGTACTCAACTGCAACGGGAATATTTCTTAATGGTCATATCTCCTCAGATCTGCTTGCTTCTTCTTGCTCAAGATTCCAGTTCACCCAAAGGTCAAGAGATTTTTTCCGATCAACCTCTCAAAATCTGTTACTCTTTTATGCCTCAAACCATAGAAACGATACAGAAAGCAATTAAACAAGTTATTACCATCACCGATCAAACGCCAGAAGAATTAATAACCGACTCCGTATTATCTTTCGCCCTACCGAATCAGATTTCCCCTGCAATTCTCACCCCCCTATTACATCATTTACTCTTATCAACCCAGACTCCAGCCAGATTGCACACACATTCTGTGACCTCTACTGAGCCGTTTGACAGTACTAATTCAACCCAGGGCATCAGTCAGGAAGTGTTCCAAGCCGATGATCAGTTCCTCATGAATGTGACCAGGGAATTAAGCATCCCCCTGACTAATATGAAAACGGCTCTACGTTTGCTCGAATCGATGCAGCATAAACGAGAACAACGCCAACGCTATATTGATTTACTAAAACGGGAATGTAGTCGTCAAAATGCCATGATTACGGGACTCCAGGAGTTGATTCAACTCAATCACCCTATTGAGGATAAAGATATTACGGTGCGGGTTGAAGATTGTATTCCTGGTGTCGTCAGTACTTATCAACCGATCGCCGAAGAAAAGGGAATCTCTTTGGGTTATACCGTGCCCACTGGCCTGCCTCTAGTCGCTTGTCCCACCTATTGGTTACGCCAAATGTTGCAACATCTGCTGCAAAATAGCCTTAAGTTCACGCCTGATCAAGGTAAAGTCTATGTAAGAGCCAACTTCAAAGGACAACAAATCGAAGTCTCGGTTAGCGATACCGGCATGGGGATAGAGATGAGTGACCTGCCTAAATTATTTAACAGTTTTTATCGGGGTCGTAATGCCCTTACCCATGATATTGCCGGTGTGGGTTTGGGACTGACGATTGTACAGCAATTAGTTAAACGCTGTGGGGGATCGGTGTCTGTCACGAGTCATGTGGAACGAGGCAGTACTTTTCGGCTTTTACTGCCGATCTGTCCAAACACCGAAATTCAATCCCGATAGTTTTAATTATCCTACTAGCACCAATTTTTAGTCATCTTTTTCCTTAAAGCCTTTCTGCCAGTTCTAACCAGCGTTCCGTCGCCTGATCAACCTCTTGAGTTAATTCTCCTAAACGCACAGTCAGTTGTTGTAAGCTGTCAAAATTCTGGGGAACACTCTGATAAAGTTGTTGTTCGATGCGGGCTTTCTCTTGTTCTAATTCAGCAATTTTAGTTTCGAGACTTTCGTATTCTTTTTTTTCTTTAAAGCTGAGTTTTCTCGGTTTCACTTCAGTGGTCTGGTTAACGGTGACTGGAACCGGCGCAGATTTAATTTTCGTTTTAACTTCGCTTATTTTGTTCGCTTCTAACTCCGACTTTTTAACCTCCAAATAGACAGAATAATTGCCAGGATATTGACGTAATTTACCACCTTCTTCAAAAGCAAAAATAGTATCCACTGTCCGATCTAAAAAGTAGCGATCGTGAGAGACAATAATCACACAACCGTTAAAATCTTCGAGGTATTCCTCTAACACCCCTAAGGTTTGTACATCGAGATCATTGGTCGGTTCATCCAAAATTAAAACATTGGGAGCCGCAATTAAAATTCGTAATAAAAATAAGCGTCGTCTTTCTCCTCCCGATAGTTTATGAATGGGCGCGTATTGCTGATTAGGTGGAAATAAAAATTTCTCCAGCATTTGGGAGGCGGTAATAATTTGCCCATCGGCTGTTTTCACCAACTCTGCCACTTCCTTGAGATAATCAATGACGCGCTGATTCGGATTAATATTTAATTCATCGGAATGTTGATCAAAGTAGCCAAAATGAATGGTTGGGCCGATCTCAACAGTGCCACTATCCGGTTCTAATCGTCCCGTAATTAAATTCATTAAAGTGGATTTACCGACCCCATTTTTACCGACAATACCAATACGATCTTCAGGATTAAAAATATAGGTAAAGTGATCAATTAAATTTTTGTCTTGAAATCCTTTACAGATATCTGTCAGTTCAATCACTTTTTTGCCAATGCGTCGTCCGGCGGTGGAAATTTCAACTTTTCCTTGAGCCTGTTTAAACTCCTGGGATTGCATGGCCCGAATGCGATCAATTCTGGCTTTTTGTTTGGTGCTACGAGCTTTTGGCCCCCGTTTTAACCATTCTAATTCCCGTCGTAAAACACCAGCATGTTTGCGTTGACTACTCTGTAATGAGTCTTCGGCTTCAGCTTTCTTTTCTAGGTAATAGGCGTAATTACCGGCGTATCCGTATAGTTCGGCCTGATCAATTTCTAAAATACGATTGGTGACTTGATCCAGAAAATAGCGATCGTGGGTAATCAATAATAAGGCTCCACGAAACCGTTTGAGATAAGTTTGTAGCCATTCCACTGACAGAGCATCTAGATGATTGGTCGGTTCATCCATTAATAAAACGTCGGGTTCTGATAATAGGGCCGCCGCGATCGCAATCCGTTTACGGTAGCCGCCAGAGAGTTCAGCAATTTTGGCTGACAGGTGATCAATTCCTAGTTGACTGAGAATGCTTTTGGCATCATTTTCTAATTCCCAAGCCTCCAAGCGATCCATTTTTTCGGCAATAGTGGTCATCCGATGGGTCAAACTTTCGATGTCTCCTAATCCTTGTTCAAGGGCCTCAGAAACCGCTTCATATTCCCGTACAACTTGAATTTTTTCACCGCTATCCACAAAAACCTGTTCCAATACGGTATGGTTTTCATCCATTTCTGGCTGTTGAGGTAGATAGATAATTTTCGTGCTGCTATTCACCTGGCGATCGCCGCTATCAAAGGGTTCTAAACCCGCAATCATTTTTAACAGCGTTGACTTGCCCGACCCATTAACTCCAATTAAACCGACGCGATCGCCTTCTTCTAGGCTAAAACTCGCATCCCGTAGCACTTCTTTAATGCCAAAATCTTTTTTCAGCGATCGAAGAGTAATCAGACTCATAGGGGTTTACCTTAAGCTTGCAACTAAATTCTGGTTTTAACTAACTACCAATCCCTAAACGACCCGCTAGAGCAGGACTGAGGGGAATGATCGTTACTAACATTAAAAAGAGAGCTAAAAGAGCTAAACCGGCACGATTATCATCGGGTTCACTTAACTCATTTAAACTGGGACGTTCTAAATCTCGTTGCAAAAAGAGAATGACCACTGCCCAATATAAGGGAATGGGATTAGCCGGATTAAAGATAGAAACTAAACCCAACACAATAAGGGTCGCAACCGTCGTTCGGCGGGCTGTTTTACGTCCGTAAATGGCTTGTACAATTCGTCCCCCATCTAGTTGACCGGCGGGCATTAAATTTAAGGCATTAATCACTAATCCTAACCAACCTAAAACCGTGAGAGGATGGACATCAATAATCGTTTTCTGTAGTTCTTCTCCTAACACAACCCGCGCTAACGCTCCAACTAAAATAGAACCTTGAAAAAACTGGCTGGGAACTTGAAAAAGACTACCTGGATGGGAAAGCACTAAACCGATAAATAACAAAAGCAGGGAAACCATTCCCCCCAAAGCTGGCCCCGCAAAGGCAATATCAAAGAGGGCAGAGCGATCAGGTAAAAGGGATTCAAAACGGGTGACGGAACCAAAAGAACCGATTTGCCAAGTGGGAAGAAAGAAGGGCCAACTTAATTTTAAGTTATAGTTTTTGGCGGCCCAACGATGACCGATTTCATGGGCAATTAAAATTAGCCACAATCCCATTGCTAGGGGTAAAGCTTCGCCATAACGTTGCCATTGACTGAATAAATCAAATCCTAAGAGAGCGGCGATCGCCTCCAAACTAGTGACCAGGGTAGCAATGAACAGAACTAGGGCCAGATTTTTTTGAGCCAGGGTCATGGTTTGGGGATCATTACTGCGGGGAAGAATGATGACCACAGGCCGACCTTCGGTTCCTTCTACCAAAAATAGTCGATATTTTTCACCTAAAACAGCCGCTAATTTTTCACTCAGTTTGGGATAGGCATCATCTGGATCCGCCCGTAAATTGCCCTGAAAAATTGCTCCTTCTTGGTAGGAAATCGTTTGAGTGGCAAAAAAAGTATCAATGCTAAAAATTCCTTTAATTAAAGCCAGATCCGCTTCAGGAATGGGTAAAATATCAGGATTGTTGGCTTCACTATTGTTAGTTGTATTCGCCGTTTCTGCCTCTGAAGGGGTAGCCGTATTGTCCGACTCAAAGGCCTTGAGTCTTTGGGCTGCCCGTTCCCTTAGCATGGTATCCTGCCCCTCGGCTCGTAGTCGTTTACCCAGATAAATATAAATACCGGCGGAAATAACCAACAGCATTACCACACCGATTAAATTAAGATAAATACCGGCGGCAAACAGGGTAAAAAAAATTAACCAAGGAGCCATTAAGACAACGGATTGGAACCAGGCTAATAGTCCTAATTTGCCAAAGGGTTTAGAGCGTTGATAACCCCAAGCTAAAACGCCTCCAGCTAGAAATAAAATTAGAGCGATCGCGGTGGTTTCAGAAAGATTAAACATTGAGATAAAGTTATAGAGATAAAATTAGATTTAATTAGATTTAAAAAGTAGATTGAGGTTTTTTCTTAGCTTATCCTTGGCAAAAGGGAAATTTACTGAGTGATAAATTGGTTTGTTTTCGCTAACCTTCAGGCTGTTTCCAATTGTTGCAAAGCAGCGCGTAAATTACCATGATGACTTGCTAATAAAGCTTGACCGGCTTCTGCCTCTAATCCTGTCCAGTGCATTAAAAGCGCGAGTTTGACCCGGCGATCACTTTTGTCTAGGAGTGTAACGCAATCTTCTCGACTCAGTTGGGTTAAATCTTCTAAAATTCTTAAGGCCCGATCTTCTAGTTTACGGTTAGTAACAGCCACATCAATCATGCGATTACCGTAGACCTTGCCCAGTCGTACCATTGTTCCAGTCGAGATAATATTTAAAGCCATTTTCGTCACCGTTCCCGCCTTGAGTCGGGTTGAGCCAGCTAAAATCTCTGGCCCGGTTAGCAGACGGATATCCACATCGACAGCGATCTCGACCTGTTCAACGGGTACACAAGCCATAAATATAGTAACGGCTCCCTGTTTTTTGGCCTCGACTAAAGCTCCTTGAACGTAGGGGGTCGTTCCTCCGGCTGTAATGCCCACAATTACATCGTTTTGTCCAATACCATAATAGGCGATCGCTTTTGCACCATCGGCGGCCACATCCTCTAAACCCTCTGAACTCTTAATCAGTGCATCTGCTCCCCCAGCTAAAATCCCCTGAACCAGGTCTGGCGGCGTACAAAAAGTGGGAGGACATTCTGCCGCATCTAACACCCCCAAACGTCCACTGGTTCCAGCCCCGATGTAAAACAATCTTCCCCCTGTCCCTAGGCATTGACTGGTTAACTCAATCGCCTTAGCTAACGATTCTTTGGCACCGGCGATCGCGGCTAGGGTTTTAGCGTCTTCCTGGTTGAAAAGCTCCACTAATTCCAGGCAGGAAAGTTGGTCAAGATTTTGACTCTGGGGATTAACCTGTTCGGTGAGGAGATGACCCCGTTGTTCTAGGACGTTCATAAACATAGCAAGAGGGAATAGACCATTCTCTATCATAGAGGAGAGAGGAACACTCCCCAAAAGAGTACTTAGTATTTAAATCCACTGAAAAGCCTCATCCGCTAAACGGAAACGTTCTGCCAAGTTTTGTTCATCAGACGTTGAATGGGAGACTAGCCCTAAAAATCGCAGTTAAAAGTACGGAATTGGGTTACGAATTCACTTCCAATTCACTGGGTAAAATGTCCAATCCGAACAATACCCTTTGGGTATTCGACATATCACCAATAATCCGTTGGAGAGGCGGAGGTAACTGTTTAATTAAAGTGGGGGTCACTAAAATTTTTTCCTGTTCGGCTCGATGGGGTTCTTCGAGAACATCAATAATTTCTACCGTGTATTGATCTTTGAGTTCTTCGCGACAAATACGACAGATATTGGCGATCGCTCTTTGAGAGCGAATAGAATTTCCAGTAATATAAAGTTTTAACAAATATTTATTCATGGAACTAATTTTCCTGAGAGATTTTGGTCGCTATATTAAGAGTGCTTAATCCGATATAGTATTTGCGATAAAAAGAAGTGAGATAACCCATGAGTTCGAGAACCATCAATCGTCCTTCGGCGACATACATTTGAGCTTTAGCTAGGGTAACATCTTTATTTTTTTCTCTCAAGGTTCGGGTATGTAATTCAATGACATCCCTCGGACTGGCTTTAAGAAAACCCATTTTGTCAGCCAGGGTTCTGAGATGAGTGGAAATAGGATGTTCAACTCGAAAGGCCCTTTGTTCTAAGGCTAAATCTAGCAAGTTACCATAGGTTTGCATTAACTCCGTAAAGATTTCTGGTAAGCTCTCCTGCAATGTTTCTGCACCAAACATCCGCGCCGTGATACTGGTCGTTAGATTAGCCAAAGAAGCTAATTCATCAAACTCTTTTTCCTGTTGGGCCAGCCGTTGACGCTGTTCTAAACTCTGGCGATAGGACTGTCGCTCTTTAGCAGAACGAATTTCATATATCAATAAATCACTATCCAGATTTTTTAAGCGTAAATAGCCATCTGCACCATTCTGAAAAGCTTGGATGACAATTGTTTCATCATCTACTTCTGTATAAACAATAATGGAAATTTGCGGATGGGTTTCTCTAATCCGAACTAAAGCCTCGACCCCTCGACAATTGGGTAACATCAAATCTAACAACACGAGGTCAAAAGTGTCTTCCTGTAATTCCCTGAATCCTGCTCTGATGGAAGTAATGGTGGTTAGCTCAAAACTAAATCCCTGGGCTAGGGAAGAAGGTGTTTTTGAGAACAAAAGTTCTTTAAAAAGATCAGCCGTTACGGACTCATCTTCTATTAACAAAATTTTGCATAGTTCACTGACCATTGTTATTGGCAATTAAAGATAGAATTACTCCCCCTGTGTCTGTGAGAAAGATTCGTGGATAATAACACGCTTATCCTACAATTCTACAACAGTGGACAATTGGCAGGTCAGGTCATCGATTTTTCCGTTGTCGTTGTCCTGATTGCTTGCCAAAGCTTGAGATATTGTTGCTGGGTTTGAACAGAAAGGGGCTCAAGAAACTCACAACTTCGCCAGAGATGCGGGGTCAGAGTCAACAGGGGATTGTTGCGAACGGTGGGAAGAATGGCTTCAGCCTCAAGAGTTTCTAAACGTGGAGAACTACCGTCACTGAATAGGGCAATTTGATTCGCGCTTTGGGGTTGCCAGCAAAAGTCTAACCAATCAGAAATAATTGCCGAATGAGAAGGAGCATTTTTCGGTCTAACCCATAGATCAGCCCAGATGGCCGTTCCCGAAGCTGGAATCACCGCCGCTAAATCAGGATTGTTGACTAACAGGGGCAGAATTTCGTTTGACCAGCCTACGGCGACTGCTACGTCTTTTGCTTGTAAGGCTTGCAGGTAATAGTCATTGCTGTAGAATTTCACCTGCTTTTGTAAAGCCTGTAGGCTAGATTTGAGGTCAGGAACTTTTTCTAGGTCAGGAATATTATAGGAATAACCTAGTTTTTTGAGGGTAAGGCCAATCACTTCCCTGGGTTGATCGAGCAAGGCAATTTGTTGTTTTAATTCTGGTCGCCAGAGATCAGACCAATCCTGAGGAGTCCAGCCCCAGTCCTGAAATTTTGCGCGTCGATAAACGATTAAGGTGGTTCCCCAACGGTAGGGTGCTCCCCAAATTTCCCCTTTTTCGGCTAAAAAGCCCTGGCGATCGCGGGTGACTAATTGATGCCAACGGGGATCTAGCTTTTGCCAACTTGGAACCGCTTGAAGGTTAAGGGGTTGAATTAATCCTTTGACAATGGCATCCTGTAACCAACTATCTCCCGTCGTGGTTAAAGCGGCGATCGCCTTTGGTGTATTGCCGATAAAAGGTAAATGGGAAAGCAGTCCTTGCGGTTCTGGCGTTTTGTCCTGCCAATCCTCTAGAAACTCAAATAGCTTTTTTAACTGGGCCTCTGGTTTAAAATTAAGATCCTTTCCCTCGGCAACCTGGGATTGAAACGCATGAATTAGTTGGGGCGGAATCGAATTTTTCAGTAAAAGAACTGTGGAAGCAGAAGAAGAAGCACTACAAGCTATCAGCCCTTGACCAAGAGCCGTTCCCAGGGCAGAGCGGGTTAAAAATTGCCGACGATTCAATTTTGTAATACACTTCTCAATCAGGGTGTGCTTCTGAGCTTATCACAAGTTTTTTCCCTCTCTATCATCCTAATCTCGATCAATCAACCCGAACGGTTTACCGTTAAACTGCTAAATCATGGCCCCAAATTATGACTCTAAATCCTCCTCTCAAACTATTAATTAGTAACGATGACGGTATTTTTGCCCAGGGAGTCCGTACTCTAGCCAATACTTTGGCTGCTGCGGGTCATCAGGTGCTGGTGGTTTGTCCCGATCGCGAACGATCGGCGGCTGGCCATGGTCTAACCTTGCATCAACCCATTCGAGCCGGTCAGGTGGAAGGTTTTTTTCATCATCAGGTAACGGCCTGGTCTTGTTCGGGAACGCCTGCTGATTGTGTCAAATTCGCCCTGGCTGCTGTGGTGGAAGAACGCCCCGATTTTGTCCTCTCCGGCATTAATCATGGGGCCAACCTCGGAACAGACGTTATTTACTCAGGAACCGTGTCTGCTGCGATGGAGGGACTGATTGAGGGAATTCCAAGTATCGCCATTAGTTTAGCCAGCTTTGCCTTCCAGGATTTTCAACCGGCTGCCAATTTTGCCCAGAGTCTTCTCTCTCAACTGGTGGCTAATCCCCTCCCCCAATCGACGCTTCTCAGTGTCAACGTGCCTCCCTTGCCCCAAGCAGAAATTGCGGGCGTGATGCTAACTCGTCAGGGGATACGACGTTATATTGAAACCTTTGAAAAACGCTTGGATCCCAGAGGTAAAAGCTACTACTGGTTAGCCGGAGAAATTGCCAAGGATATTGAACAGCCGGAGCACTTTCATCTCTCCGCTAGTATTCCGACCGATGTACAGGCCCTTCAGTTAGGTTATATTACTTTGACCCCTCTACAATACAACCTCACAGATGTCAACGCTTTTCATATTTTGGCGGAGTCTGACTGGTTAACAGTGTAATATCTGGGAGAAAAAACTAGAGCGGTAACATCAATGTGATATTCTGAGTACTCAAAGTATAACCCAGCCCTATGTCTTCCTATCTCTATAACCAAGAAAATGAGCCGGATGAAGCAGATAGCGTTACCCTCTTTGATGAAATGGGACGAACGTTAGATTGCTATGTGGAGAATTCTCTTGAAGTCGATGATGCCGCCTATTTGTTACTGATGCCAGTAGATATTCCGGTGATAATCATTGCTTGGGATGAAGAGTCGGAAGAAGACGATGAAGAAGCGGATGCCATTTTATTAGAAGACTACGAAGAAATTGAGCAGATTTTTGCTGACGCTAAAGCGGTTTTGGCTGAACTGGATTTAAGCCTTAAGTACACTGCCTATACGCTGACGGTCAGTGGGGAACTGCCTCCCATTGAAGATGATGATATTTTAACCCTAGAGTTAGAAAGTGATGATCAACCCTTAGAACCAGAAGAACTTCAGTTTTTGGTGAGTTTTTATCATGAAGAACAGCGTTATTCTATCTATACGCCCTTGGCTCCCCTGCTATTTTTAGCCAAGATGAATCAAGACAGCAAAATTGAATTGGTATCGCCGGAAGATGACCAGATGCAGCATATTTTAGAGGAGTTGTTATTTGAGGAAAGTGAGTGAACTACTCCGACCCGCGATCGCTGAGATTGGGGACTTCCTGCGCCATATTCCTTGTCCCTGCCAAAATTGCAGCGATCGCCTGAAATTCTTTATGCTTGTATTATAATACTCAAAAAATGGTAGGGGTTTGGTTTCCAAATCCATAACTTAAAGGACTTAGGGACTAAGCCCCTACACTTGGGCAGAAACCAAACAGGATTTCCTGCTATTCTTGAGGACTGTCAATTTTCTTTTGGGCTAGTTTGCGCTTGCCCCATAGTCCTAACCCAAATAACACTGTGCTACCCACAACTGGTAGTGCATCCGTCTCCCAGGGAACCGCCGCAGCCGTAGCATTAATCTGGAAACTGTTGTATACAGTGGAAGTGCCAGAACCATTGCTTTGATATTGTCCAAAGGTAGCAATACCGCTAGGAGCTACCGCTGGGTTTGATCGGTTCCAACTAAACACCCCTGCACTGGCTGTCAGGTACAACCAGTAGGTATTATTTGGCTGAAAAGCAAAGCTACTGGTGGGGGTAAAGGTATAGTCAGCATTAGTGCCTACGGAAGGGGGAGTAGGATTGGTAAAGTTCGCCAAGACGGTTGAGCCAGCCGTCCCAGCCCCATCATTACGAATAGTTAGCAGGGGAACATCGCCCGTAGAGTAGCTAGTGCTGAGGCGCAAAATAACGTTATCGAGGTTATAACTGTCACCACTAGGAAGGCTGAAGGAAACTGACTTGGTGCGGTTGGTATCGATGAGCGTGGTACCACCGTCATTAGAGGGCAAGTTACCGATCAGATTCAGGGCGTAACTGGGAGCGACGCTTACCCCCCCCCATACAAAAGCACTGGTTGCACCCAGTAGAAGAAGTTGCGCTTGAATTTTCATAGAAAGTTGCTTTTTAGATAAACTGCACGGATCTTAGCAAAAAAAAACTATCTAGGGCTTGCTGAATAAGTATAGAACCCTTGCCGGATAATGCTTTCAAGCATTTTAAAAACGATCAGGTGCAAGGTTATGGCCTTTGGAGGCTCAAAGC
>Ga0208854_1000045_pt1 | contig 24948 bp, 27 predicted proteins | sample LakMenEpi30Nov11_FD_150748 | JGI IMG/M metagenome (GOLD analysis project Ga0208854, IMG submission 150748) | Freshwater microbial communities from Lake Mendota, WI - 30NOV2011 deep hole epilimnion (SPAdes) | ecosystem: Environmental > Aquatic > Freshwater > Lake > Epilimnion/Euphotic zone ...
ACTCTTAAACTCGGTATCAAGAATAAACGGCTACGCGCTGGTTGGGACGAGGACTATCTCCTTAAGGTTTTACTCGGATAAGATGCGTTCGCCCTGCGATCGCGCCCTCTAAATCAACAATCGATGACAAGAATAGATAGAATGAAAGTCCAAGCCCTGAATTTCTCTCTGTTTGGCAGTAATCCTTTTCCAGTGACTATCTCAGAATCGACATAGTTCCCTTAAACTAGCTTGACAGTTTATAGGATTAGACCTACTATCTCTTTTGTCAGTAGAAAAGAACTGATACTCGTCCATTGGCCCCTTTGCTCGATAGTCCTAACGATGTCCCAATTTTAATGAGGTGGTTAATTTAACTGAATAGGTTGTCGTTTTTGTAAATTCCGTGTAGCATGTGCTCTAGGTTATAATTCTGTTTGTAATCTGAAAAAGTAAAACGAAATCCCATTCCTAGCCCAGTAGTTTTCTACTGTAAACCGAAGGAGAAGACACCATTTGAGTGCACTCTAAAGTTTTGGTTGGTAGGGATTTTATTATCTAAATTCAGTTTAATAACGGAGTTAAGCATTAACCGTCATTTACCTTAAATCAGTTTAATAACGGAGTTAAGCGTCGTTATTGTTTTTTAGTACTTTCACAGTTTTCAAAAAAGTAATCTTAAAATTAATCTTTATAGATCAAGTCTAGTTATTTTACCTACTATTCTTCGTGAGAGCTAATGTCTAATAAGCGTAGCAACAGAAACAAAACGCCTAAATTTTATTGCCCTTACTGCGATCGTCGTCTATGGCGAGAAGGCACAGGAAAGCATAGTCTCTTCTTTCAGGGAGCAGATGAGATTCAGCAGCAATTTGGCTTAACCAAAAAGAAAGCAAGTCTATTAGTTGGACAAAGTTTCGTTCAAGTAGATCGCTCCGTTTGGTTAGAAGAATTTTTCTGTCAAGTTGATGGAAAGATGTGGCTGAAAGTCTCTAAAGATTTAGATGGAACTATTACGACACAAGTAGCCGACCAGAAGCATTGGAAACAATCAACTAACACTATTGACCCTAATAAACCGAATCCTTCCGTAAGTGAGTTTACCTATCGTATGAGTCGTAAATCAGCCAGAATTTGAAATTAAGCAGAGACTTTAGATATATTAAGTAGAAAATACATTCATAATAACTTTGTTTGTTTTTGTCATTTTCGGCTAATTTCGGATCACCAATAAAGTAAAATCAAAATCATTTACTGCCGATGAAATGTTCAATTGTTATACGTTGCTACAACGAAGAAGATCATATTGGCCACCTCCTAGCTGGAATAATGGAACAGACTCTACAGGATGTTGAAATAATCATTGTAGATTCGGGATCTACAGATGCGACATTAGGAATTGCTTCAAGATTCCCAGTAAAGATTGTTTCAATTAGACCTGAAGAATTCTCTTTTGGTCGCTCATTAAATATTGGCTGTGAGTATGCCATAGGTAATTTTATCGTGATTGCAAGTGCTCACGTTTATCCAATTTATAAAGACTGGCTTGAAAAACTACTAGAACCTTTTGTTGATAGCGAAGTTGGATTAGTCTATGGAAAGCAAAGAGGGAACGAAACGACGAAATATACTGAACATCAAATTTTTGCTAAATGGTTTTCTGAAAAATCTAATCTCAATCAAAATCATCCTTTTTGTAATAATGCTAATGCTGCAATACGTAGAGAACTTTGGCATCAGATTCCTTATGATGAAAATTTGACTGGTTTGGAAGACTTGGATTGGTCAAAGAAAATTCTATCTTTAGATTACAAAATAGCTTATATTTCTGATGCGGAAGTTGTCCATGTTCATAATGAAAGCTTTAAAAAAATTTATAATAGATACTATAGAGAAGCATTGGCTTTCAAAGAAATTTTTCCTGACGAAATATTTCGGTTAAGAGACTTTGTAAAATTCACAATTTCTAATACTGTTACAGATTACTATCACGCTTGGCATGATAGAGTTTTCCTCAAGAACTTATTTGCTATACCCATTTTTCGATTTATGCAATTTTGGGGAACTTATAAAGGCTTTCTTAAGCACGGTATTATTACAAGTGAAGTCAAACAAACATTTTATTATCCTCGAAAGATGGAGAAGCCAAAAGAATCAAAACAATCTTATGAAGATAGAATAATTGAGTACAAACTAACGAAGGAGGACTATCTTGAAAAAATATTATGATATTTCGGTTTCAATTTCTCCTCAACTTCCTGTTTGGCCAGATACTCAGCCAATTGAATTTCAACGAACCTTAGACTTAGAGCAAGGTGATATCGCTAACGATACAACAATCTGTATGAGTGTTCATACAGGAACTCATGTAGATGCTTCACTACACTTTGTTTCTTGTGGTAGAACTGTCGATGAGTTACCCCTTGACACTCTAATTGGAGTTGTAACTGTTCTTGATGTAGGAGAAATAGAAGTTATAACAGCAGATTTCTTAGAAAGTTTGAGGTTGCCGAATAATCTTAAGCGGATACTGTTCAAGACAAAAAATTCTAGGCTGTGGAATTCAATTAATTCAAGTACTTTTGAAGCTAATTTTGTTGCCTTAAGTTTTGACGCAGCAGAATGGCTTGTTAATCAAGGAGTTATCCTTGTTGGTATTGACTATCTCTCAATACAACGTTTTTACGATGGTCCTGAAACTCATATAGTTCTTCTTCAGTCAGATGTTGTTATTATTGAAGGGCTAAACTTAAGCGATGTCCCTACAGGTAATTACGAATTAATCTGTTTACCGATTAAACTGAAGGGACTAGAAGGGGCACCATCTAGAGTCATTTTGCGTTCTTTATCTATTACATAAACTTTATCTTAACTTGATGAGCTTTCCAAAAATTGTTGCCTTTGTTCCGATGCGTCACTCTAGTGAGCGTGTTCGTGGTAAAAACTATCGACTTTTCGCTAACAAACCTCTTTATCATTATATTGTTGAAAGCTTGTTAAACTGTCCTCAAATAACTCAGGTTTGTATTGATACTGACAGTCCAGTGATAATTGAAGAAGTCAATAAAGTGTTTCCAACAGTTAAAGTATTACTTCGTCCAGAACATTTGAGAGATGGTTCGATTCCAATGAATGACGTTCTTTTAAATTCAGTCAGTCAAGTTCCATCTAATTTTTATATTCAGACTCACAGTACTAATCCTTTACTTCGTCCAGAAACTATTTCTAAGGCCATTGATTTATTCCTGAATAGTCCTAATCATGACAGTTTATTCACTGTAACCCGTTTACAAACTCGGCTTTATGATGCTAATGGCAACCCAATGAATCATGATCCAAATATTTTATTAAGAACTCAAGATTTACCCCCAGTTTTTGAAGAGAATTCCAATCTGTATATTTTCAGCGAAAAAACTTTAAAAGATAAAAATAATCGTATTGGATACAGCCCACTTATATTTGAGATGGATCGAGATGAAGCATGGGATATTGATGAAGAAATTGATTTTCGTGTTGCCGAGTTTTTATACCTTAATAGGGAAGGAAGATCATGAATTATAGAGTTCTCGTAACTTGCCCACCAATGCTTGGACTCATCAATGAGTTTAGACATCTTTTTACAGAAAAAAGTATTGATCTTCATTGCCCCCTCGTGAAGCAAACACTATCAGTAGAAGAACTTAAGGAATTATTACCCCAATTCGATGGTTGGATTATTGGAGATGATCCAGCAAATGCTGAGGTCTTTAAAGCAGGTCATCAAGGAAAATTGAAAGCGGCAGTTAAGTGGGGGGTTGGTGTTGATAATGTTGATTTTAAAGCAGCTAAGGAGCTAGGTATTCCGATAACGAATACGCCCCGAATGTTTGGAGGTGAAGTTGCTGATGTTGCAGTTGGCTATGTTATTGGTTTAGCACGACAGACTTTTTGGATAGATCGAGAAGTTAGAAAAGGAAATTGGATTAAACCTTCGGGAACTTCTCTCGCTGGCAAGACTGTTGCTTTGGTTGGATTTGGAGATATCGGTAGAAATACCGCTAAACGTCTGCTGGCTTTCGATCTAAAAGTTATTGCTTATGACCCTTATTTTCAAGCTCAAGATAATTTAAGCCAAGTTGAATCATCTGTCTGGCCAAATAGATTAGAAGAAGCAGATTTTATTGTTTTAACCTGTGCTTTAACTGCCGATAATTATCACTTACTGAATGCTGATATTTTTGCAAAAGTTAAACCAGCAGTAAAGATTGTCAATGTCGCTCGTGGCCCTTTGATTGATGAGTCAGCACTAATTGACGCTTTATCATCGGGTCAGGTTCATTCCGCAGCTTTAGATGTTTTTGAAATTGAGCCACTTCCTTTAGATTCTCCGCTCCGTGGTTTTGAACAATGTATTTTTGGATCTCATAATGGTTCTAACACTGTTGATGCTGTTCGTCGCGCTAGTCATCAGGCGATCGCCCTTTTATTTGATTTTTTGGGGGTGAGTTGATGCCAAAAAATGTCCTGATTACGGGAGCAAATGGTGGCATAGGCAAAGCGTTATGTAAAACTTTTGTAGAGGCTGGTTATTTTGTAATAGCTTCAGATAAAGTTGCAGGGGACTGTGCTTGTGATGTTTTCATCCAAGCTGATATTGAAGCTCTATCTAGTAATTCGGAATATCGTAACATTATTTTTGTCAAGATACGTGAGTATCTAAATAACCAAGGTCTTTTTGGTTTAATCAATAATGCTGCTATTCAGATTTTAGGTAAGACTGAAGAGGTTCAGCTAGAACATTGGCGGCAAACTTTAGATATTAACCTGATTGCTCCCTTTTTGTTAATTCAGGGTTTATTACCAGAACTGAAAAAAGCTAAGGGTTCAGTAGTTAATATTGCTAGTGTCCATGCTGTCAATACAAAGCCAGGGTTTATTTGTTATGCAACGAGTAAAAGCGCTTTGGTCGGCTTAACAAAATCAATGGCTTTAGATCTGGGTTCGGATGTGCGGATTAATGCTATATGTCCTGGTGCAACTGCTACTCCAATGCTTTTAGCTGGTTTTGAAGGAAAAGAACAAGAGCTTAAGCAATTATCAAAAATGCATCCTTTGGAGAGAATTGCACAACCCGAAGAAATTGCTCAGGTTGCACGATTTTTAGTTTCTGATAAAGCAAGCTTTATAACTGGTGCCTCTTTAAATGTTGATGGAGGAATTAGTATAAGACTACATGATCCTGTTTAAAAATAAAAATCTTATTTATCAATAACTATAGTAATTATGGTTCTTAAATTCAAATAAAACTTAAAAAATAGTAATTCGTAATAAATTAATGAATTTTTTACACAACTATTACACCATTTTTTTCTTAATATTTTTTATGATTAGCTCAAAAATTAACATTATTGATATTGGTTCTGTTGGTGGATATGATCTTCCTTGGAAAAATCATACTCAATCGATTGATTGGAGCCTAAGTTTTGAACCTAATGAGCGTTCAGTTGTGGCTGGTAAAAATCTCAAGTATGATTGCGCGGTCTGGAATTTTGATGGTGAAGCTCCGTTTTATGTGTCTGGGACTGAAGGAAAGGGATCTTCACTCCTAAAACAAAACTTTGATTGGGTTCAAGAGAATTTTAAAAGTATTTGTCTGGAAGGAAATCAAAAACTAAATGATACTTGGATAGAAAGATCACAAATTACAAAAGAATTTCTATGCCCTGTCAAAAAACTAGATACCATTTTAGAAGAACTTGATCAATCATTAGGTAAGCACATTCCTTTTCACTTTTTAAAAAGTGATACTCAGAGTGGAGAGTTTTTTGTTTTAGAAGGTGCCAAAAATTATCTTAAAAATGACTGTATTGGACTTGAATTAGAGTTATTTCGTTATCCTCTCTATCAAAATTTAGTTACTGAGGATGAAGTTAAAACTTATTTAAATGATCTCGGTTTTGATATTGCTGGTTGGACGGGCTACCAAAATTCTTTTGCTTCCCAAGCCGACTATCTTTTCTTACGCAAGAATCCTCGCTCTGAAGAAGAAATCAAGATAATTAGATTGATTAAGTCAGTTTATAACCCTTGTGGTTCTGAAAACTTGATCAAACAAAGTTCTTTCCTTGGCAGGTTTAAGTCTATAATGAAGAATCTAGTTAACTATACAGCTTAAGGTTCATATTAAATTACGAATTCATCGACCCAGAACAACAAATTATGTTCAGAACAACAAATTATTTCCAGAACAACAAATTATTTCCGAATATTTCAAGGATATTGAGTCTTTTCTTCAATCAACAATTTAACATTTTTGTATTTAACATTTTTGTTCTGAATGTTCTGTCAAGCCAATCTTAAACCGTTACAAAAAAGTAATTTAGTCTTTAAGTACAAATAAGTAGGTGGAATAATTAAAATGCTCCCTTTAAAAATTAACATTATTGATATTGGTTCTGTTGGTGGATATGATCTTCCTTGGAAAAATCATACTCAATCGATTGATTGGAGCCTCAGTTTTGAGCCTAATGAGCCTTCAGTTTTGGCTGGTAAAAATCTCAAGTATAATTGTGCAGTCTGGAATGTTGATGGTGAAGCTACATTTTATGTATCTGGTCCTAACGGAGCAGGATCTTCGCTTTTAAAACAAAACTTTGATTGGGTTCAAGAAAACTTTAAAAGTATTTGCATAGAAGGACGTCAAAGATTAAATAATACTTGGATAAAAAGATCACAAATTAAAAAAGAGTTTTTATGCCCTGTCAAAAAGCTGGATACTATTTTAGAAGAACTTGATCAATCGCTAGATAAGCACATTCCTTTTCATTTTTTGAAGAGTGATACTCAGAGTGGAGAGTTTTTTGTTTTGGAAGGTGCCAAAAATTATCTTAAAAATGATTGTATTGGATTGGATTTAGAGTTATTTCGTTATCCTCTCTATCAAAATTTAGTTACCGAGGATAAGGTTAAAAGTTATTTGGATGATCTCGGTTTTTATGTTGCTGGTTGGACGGGCTATCGAAATTCTTTTGCTTCCCAAGCTGACTATCTTTTCTTACGCAAGAACCCTCGCTCTGAAGAAGAGACCAAAATAATTGAATTGATTAAATCAGTGTATAATCCTCGTGGTTCTAAAAATTTAATCAAACCAATGTCTTTTTCACATTTTCTTAGCAAGATTAAATCTCGAATCAAAAATAAATTTAATTAAAAATCTAAAACTTATGTTGAGTTACGAATTTATAGATCCAGAACAACAGATTAGTTCCGAAGATTTCAAAGATGTTGAGTCTTTTTTAAAATTAACAGGACGTACTCAGTTGGGATGGCATTATATAACTGATCTCTGTTGGATTTATTCCAAAGTTAAACAATGGCCAAAAGGATTAAAAATTTTAGATGGTGGTGGAGGCAGCGGTCCTACACAATTTCTGCTTGCTGAAATGGGCTTTCACGTTATTAACATTGATTTATCTTTATCTGAACCGCCAAGTGCTTATAAACAACGTTATCGTACTGAGTTAGAGATCTTACCAAGCTTTAGTCCAACAAGTTATAGCGAATTCCTTTCTTCATTGAACTCTGACTCTGATTCAAAATTTCGATTTAAAAAATGGATAAAGTCTCTACCAATATACAATTGGTATAATTCTATTAAATATTCAGATAAATATTCAGACTTAAGTACGAATAGTGAGAAGTGGAGAGATTCAGTTGGCTTAAAAGAAGTTTCTATGGGTTCGATTAGTTGGAAGATTGGAAATTTACGTCAACTACCTGAAATTCCATCAGATTTTTTTGATGGAGTGGTTTCTCTTTCTTCTTTGGAGCATATCCCTACAGATATTCTTGATGAAGCTTTACAAGAAATTAATCGGATATTGAAACCAAATGCGTTATGGGCGGTGACTACTTCAGGAACCGAAAAATCTTCTACATGGTTTCATGAGCCTTCAAATGGTTATTGTTTTTCGTCTTTTGATTTTGAAAAACGTTTTGGTGCTAAACCGATTGAGAATCAAGATCCATCTTTAATATTGAAGAGATATAGTCAATGTTCATATTTGAAAGAAAATTTAGCTGATTTCTACAAAAAATCCGGTAGATATGGAATGCCTTGGGGAATTTGGGAGCCGAAATATATTCCCGTTGGCCTAAGCAATTAAAGTATGACGACAATAATTCAATGGCTAAAATTAATTTCAATTGCATTTAAACTAATCACAACAAAACATGCCGAGTGGTTGCTTTTTTCTAAAATTTATCAGGAAATTGACTTGTATTTACAAAAATTAAAAGACTTAATAACATGATAGAAAAACTAATTGAAGTAATTCAAGAATCTGAGAATAACGGTTTATTGGATATCCCTCCTCTTTTTGAAGAATTAACAGGTTTTTCTGGTAAAAAGTTATTAGGTGTTTTACAAAGATTCTCAAAGATTTTTGAAAGTCAAGAAAATGCTTGCTATTTAGAAATCGGTGTATTTCAGGGACTTACTCTATGTTTATCATCTTTAGCGTCTCGGAATCTCTCGTGTTATGGCATAGACAATTTTGCTTTCTTTGATCCAGACAAAAAGAATCTTAGTATCGTTGAAGAGCGTTTAGCTAAACTAGACCTGCATAATGCCCTTATTATTAATCAGGATTACGAAGATGCTCTAGAAAATTTAGAAAGTCATATAGGAAATAAAAAAATTGGAGTTTATTTTATTGATGGTCCTCACGATTACAGAAGTCAATTGATGTGCTTGGAACTTGTGTTACCTTATTTACATGATCAGGCAGTTATCATAATAGATGATTCCAATTATCGTCATGTAAGGCAAGCAAATCGAGACTTTTTAATTACCCACCCTGAATACAAGTTACTTTTTGAAGCTTATACCTCCTGTCACCCCAGTAATATGTCTAAAGATGAGGAGCAAGAAGCAATGTCTGGGTGGTGGGACGGCGTTAATATTATTGTTAGAGATAAAGACCAAACGTTGTCTCCGATGTATCCAGAAACAGAAAGAAGTCGAATACTTTATGAAAATGAACATATTGTTCATGCTTCTCAGTTAGCTGAATTAACACCTCAATCAATTGATCTTTTGCAGCATCTTTATGAAGGTAACTTTTTAAGATTTATTGTTAATTCTTTCAAGCTTTATAGACTCTTAAGAAGAGAAAAGTCAAAATATGGTAATCGATTTAAGTGGACGAATACCTACTCGAATAAATTAACAACCTCCAAATTTAATTTACCTAATCCTAGTTGAATAAGAATAACCTAATTAAACTACTCTGGGATTCTCCTACATTAATGACATGGGGAAGTTTTGCCACTCGTTCACTTTCCCTAATCGTAGTTTTACCATTAGTTCTTAATCGTCTTAGTACACCGGAAATTGCCCTATGGTATTTATTTAGTACGATTATCGGTTTACAGTTATTGGTTGATGTAGGTTTCAGTCCGACTTTTTCAAGAGTTATTGCCTATGGAATGGGAGGTTTAAATTCATTTGACCTTAAAGATCTTCGTAATATTAAACAATCGGCTAGTTTAGCAGAGGCTAATTGGGAAACCATTGAAACAATTTGCTCCACCATGCGAGCAATATACTTGCGTTTGGCTATTATCTCAGTTTTCTTGTTATCGACAATCGGTACTTGGGCAATGTTTAGACCAATCTCTAAGATGCCCGATACAAGACTTGGGTGGATAGCTTGGGGCGTGATTGTACTCGCTTCAAGCTTTACACTTTTAGGAAATTCTTATAGTTCCTATCTTCAAGGACTGAATCAAATTGCTCTTTTACGTCGCTGGGAAATACTAACATCATTAGGTGCAATAGGAACAAGTATTATTGTTTTGTTAGCTAATGGTGGGATACTGGGACTAGTTATTGCTAATCAGGGCTGGTTAATCCTCAATATATTGCGTAACTATTGGTTATGTTCAAAAGTCGAAGGAAGTCGTTTTCGGAATTTTACTGTTCGGAAAATTGACACAGTAGTTTTTGATGCAGTATGGCCAAGTGCTTGGCGTAGTGGCTTAGGTACTTTCATGGGCTATGGTGTAGTCCAGCTTAGTGGCATTATTTATGCTCAATTTGGAACCGCATCGGGAGTAGCTTCCTATTTACTTGCTTTACGGCTAATGCAAATGATAAGTCAATTTTCCCAAGCCCCCTTTTATAGTAAGCTGCCTTTATTAGCAAGACTTCGTTCAGAGGGAAATTTAGAAAAACAATTACAAGTAGCAAAACGAGGAATGACACTAGCTTATTGGACTTATGTATCAGGGTTCATTGGGCTGGGATTATTAGCAACTCCATTATTAAGGTTAATCGGTAGCAATGCTGAGTTTGTTACTCCCTTTCTGTGGGGAGTCATGGGCTTAAGTATGTTTGCTGAACGTTACGGTGCTATGCATATACAGCTATACAGCATAACTAATCATATTATTTGGCATACTGCCAATGGTGTATCTGGAATAATATATCTTGTGGTCGCCTTAGCCTTGTTTAAGCAGATTGGAGTATACGCTTTTCCTGTAGGAACTTTAATTGGTTATTTAGGCTTTTACTGTTGGTATTCTGCAATGCATTCCTATAGAGCTTTCGGCTTAAAGTTCTGGGAGTTTGAAAAACCTATTATAATTGCTCCTCTGCTATCTATTTTAGCATTCATTTTTTTGGACAATTTGTACTTGTAAATTTAAATTGTCTTTATTGATTGCTTAATTTATAAGCATAAAATTCACTTATATGTTGATTTTTTTAGAAAAATCTAGTTTTTTGCTTGCTAAATCAACAATTCATTCTTTTTTGAAATAAATGCTTTTTATAGAAGTTTTTGTGTTTTTCTATCCGATTTTTGCTGTGATTTCTGATGGAATCCCAGGGGTTAAAATAATAATATTTTTAACTCAAATCATTTTAGTTTCCTCATTATCTCTGTATTTATTGATTAAAAAAACAAATTTAAAAAAAAACTTTCTAAACAATCTAAAAAGATTCATTTTTTAGTTATTGTATTTTTGGCTATAAATATAATTTCTTGTATTAGAGGATTTTATAGTGGTGAACTGCTTGTAAATAATCTGATTTTTAATATTGTAAATTTAATTTTTTTCTATCTTGTTGGTCAATTCGCATTAGTTTTAGAAAAAAAAAATAAAATCACATCTTCCTTATACTTAGGGATTTTATTTTATGCTGTTATTGACGTTTTTCTACTTTATTCATCTACACCTTTATTAGGATTTCAGTCAGAAACTATATTTGATAATGAAAGTGCTGGCTCAATCAATAGCCTTGCTACTTTTTTTGGTTTTCAATCGAATAGAGTGATATTCCCGCTTGCCTCTTTTTCTTGGGGCGCAACCCACTTAGGTTCTATTATTGGTATAATATATGTAGCCTCCTGGATTAGTGTAATTTATACTACATTAGATAACAAGAGTAGATTTTTTAAACATACATTTAAAAATTTTTTTTGGTTCGCCATTCATTTTGTTTCGATTGTAGTTTCTTTTTGGATTATGATTTTGGCTGACTCAAGAGCAGCTTTCTTTTCTTCCTTTATTTCAGTTTCAACCTTTTTAATTCTAAAATTTCTATTAATCCGTTTATCTTTTATCAAAGTTATATTAAAACACGTTCCTCATTTTTTTATTTCGTTTTATCTTTTTAATTTTTTATATATGTATTTTAAAGATTTTCTTGCATATATTTTAGAAACTACTAATCTGTATCGTGGTGATAATACAAGTGCATTTTCATATAGAGATATTATTTGGGATAGCGTATTAAAGTTTTTAGCTGAATTTTCTCCAGAGCATATAATAGGGTATGGAGTATGGGGACAATATGTAGCTGGTATTAATAAAAGTTATGAGTCTTTGCTTTTTAGTAACTTCACTTCTGATCATTTCACTTTACACTCAACTATATTACAACAGCTTATTGATACTGGATATTTAGGGATTTTTGTTTATATTTCTCTAACTTTTTTCGTGCTGAAATCTTCAGCAATAATGTTCTTTAAAAAAATATCCTATAACTCTAATTATCCACAATCCGATCTTCCTATTTTTTCTTCAGTCGCTAATTTAGGCGTATTATTTTACCTTATAATGGTTGGGTCAGCAGACCCTGTAATAACAATAGAGCGACTATTTTCTATGAATATCTATATAATTTTAGTTATGTGTAGCCTAACTTCAGTACCAAGTAACGCAAGATAAAAAAACACAAATTATCTTAAATCAAAGTTTATAATAAAATTTTTAATTAGCCGAAGTAATAGATTACCTAATGACAATTATTAATAATCCAATTTTGAGTCAACCGAAGACTATAAACCCTTACTATCATGCAGCTTCACTTTTTAAGCGTAGGCTAATTTGGGATTTAAACCCAGAATCTTGGATATCTCGAAGGAAGCTTATAGAGCAAAGAGATAAGTATAAAGGAAGAAAAGCCGTCATAATTTGCAATGGGCCAAGCTTACTAAAAAGTGATTTATCTTGTCTAACTTCAAATGGTATTTTTACCTTTGGTCTTAATAAGATTAACTTACTCTTTCAAAACTCAGATTTTCGTCCTTCTAGTATTATTGCAGTAAATCCCCTTGTTATCGAACAAAATAGTGAATTTTATAATCAAACCAGTATTCCATTATTTTTAGATAAGTATGCACTTAAATTTGTTCCCTCAAAAAACAATATAGTTTTTTTACATTCATCAACTAGGCTCCAGTTCGCGAGAGATTGTTCCATAAGCGTTTGTCAAGGAACAACTGTAACATTTGTCGCAATGCAATTGGCTTTTCACTTCGGCTTCCAAGAGGTTGCACTTATTGGTTGTGATCATAATTTTGCGACAAAAGGAGCGGCTAATGCTTTAGCAATTTCGGAGGATAAAGATGATAACCATTTTGATCCAAATTATTTTGCAAATGGGGTAAAATGGCACCTTCCTGATTTGGCTACTAGCGAAGCCGCTTACAGCTTAGCGTATGAAGTTTATACGGCATTTGGTCGTAAACTACTTAATGCGACCGAAGGAGGTTTATTGGATTTATTGCCGAGAATTAATTTAAACAGATTTGTTAATTCTTAAAATTAAAAGCTTAATTTTAATTGTGGCATTCCTGAATCAAGATATAAATGATGTAGAAATAAGTACTTCTTAAAACTTGAGATTATAAATTAATAAACAGATTGAGTCTTCTAACATTTCTATTGACTTAGATAGCACAACGCTTTTCGATGTAGGCAAGCTAATGCCTTAAACGACTGCTCTCATTTTCTACCCTGGTCATGTAAATCTTACTGACTACTTGGTCTTCCACTGCTATAAAATAGCAATACATTTTATACTGATCCATAATATAAAAATAACATTTCCACGCTTTGACTAAGTCCCACTTCCCACAAAGGCCGAAAAGTTTGACTACTCCTAGATTCTATTACCCAACTTTAAGATTCTTTTTTTAAAATGGTCAACGACTGCCCATACCCAGCTACTTCAGGGATGCTATCTGGTGTGTAAGCTTCGGGGAATAATTGCTCCACTAATTTTACCCAATTAAAATATTATAGTATGGTATTTAAACTCGCTCTATGGATCTAAATCCTATGAATTAACTTCCATGGTAAAGCACTCTTGCTTGGTTATTTCCTCATAATCTTTAAGTAGTTCATAGTTATCAACAAATAATAGTAATATGACACGAAAACTATAACCGCTCTACTCTACTTCTCTATTATTATATTCTTAGTACTACCAATTTTTTATTTTCTGTATTCATATGAGTGAAGATGCATTGTTCCCAAAATACCATTGGCGCTATTGGTATCATGAATTTGAGGCTTTATTATATAAGAATAGCAAACAGCCTGATAATGCAATAAAACTATTAGAAAATCTGCATCATGGCCCCCTCCTTCTGGTTTGTAATGGTCCTAGTTTAAACCATACACCTCTTGACAAATTTAAAAATATTCAATCTATCGGGTTAAACAAAATTCATTTAATATTTGATAAAACAATTTGGCGTCCAAGTTTAATCCTCTGCATGAACCGTTATGTTGTAAGTAATTGGCAGGATAATTTTCTTGATTCGCCTATTCCTACCGGGCTAGCATGGCATACGCGTCATAATGTAAAGAAAGAGAATAGAGATAGATTTGCATATTTTCTTCTTCAAAATAAGGGTTATTTGGGCAAAAATATTGCTTGTGGTTTAGATGCAGGTGCGACAGTGACTTATGCTGCATTACAGTTCGCTTTTTTTGCTAAAGCCAATCCGGTAATAATAGTTGGGCTCGATCATAAATTTAACGCTCCTGGTCCAGCTAACAAACTGGTTACAAGTCAAAGTGCAGATATAAATCATTTCGACCCTCAGTATTTTGGACCTGGTATCAAATGGAATCTGCCTGATTTAGAAGCTTCGGAAAAGAATTTTACAGTCGCCAAACAAGCTTTTGAAGCAGATAATAGAAAAATTTATGATGCGACCATTGATGGCAATCTAAAAGTCTTTGACAAAATATCTTTAGATGAAGCATTGCTCCTATGCAATGAATGAATTACAGTACTCAACTATAGATAGATTTAATCCCAATGTTGCTCCCAGATATTACTGTCATAACAGTTTGTAAAAATGCTGGAGATAATTTGATTCATACCTGCAATTCTGTCTTAGGTCAAATTGATGTTAATTTTGAATTAGTTATTCAGGATGGCGTTTCTAGTGATCACTCTTTAGATTATCTAAAGAGTTTAGAAGATCCTAGAATACATATAGTTTCAGAACCTGATAGGGGAATATATGATGCGATGAACCGTGCTATTGATAAAGCTTATGGGAAATGGTGCATTTATTTAAACGCAGGAGATTACTTCGTTTCAAATAAATCTTTGGCAAGAATTTTTACAGAAGCAGAGGCTGAAACTGATCTATTCGTCTTTGCTAACTATAACGAGTTCGATAAAACCATTAAAACATATCCTAGAAAGATCTCACGATATTTTCTTTATCGAAACGGTATTTGCCACCAGGGGCAGTTATGGAAAACAGATGTTATTAAAAAATATCTCCCCTTTGACCTTAACTATAAAATTCTAGCAGATCAAGAACTTCTCCTTCGCGCTTTCTCCTCTGGAATTACAATAAAGACCTCAAGTTATGTCGGTGTTGTTTACCAAGATATGGGGCTTTCGGCAATGCCAAGTGTTCAATCGCTAAAAAATATGGAAAGAGAACGCATTTGCAATAGTCTTTTTGAACCTACGGAGAACAAAGTATTTTTTTTAATTGATCTTATTCTTCTAAAACCACTGAGATTAAAATTAGTTTCTAACTTTCGAGGTACGATCTTATTCCAGTTTTATACAGCTTTCATTAATCGACTCAATCAAATTCTCTGACGACCTTTTTGCTAATTTTAAGAAAATTAAACATCATGATTGATATACTTACATCTTATATTATTCGTATATTTGGTATTAAAACAGTTCACAAAGTCAAAAAAATAATTGGTCGTCAATCATTTGATGAAGTTAGACTTGTATATGAAATGTTTAAAATTTCTAACATTACTGGAACGATGATCGATGTGGGCGCTCATCGTGGCTCTTCATTGGGACTTTTTGCTGCTGATGGTTGGAAAATTCTAGCTTTTGAGCCAGATAACCAAAATCGTTCTTATCTTTTCCGTGCCTATGGCCACCCATCAAATATCATTATTGATAGTCGTGCAGTGTCTAATGAGCCTAAGTCAAATTTACCTTTTTTTGGGAGTAATGTTAGTAGCGGTATAAGCGGTCTTTCTAAATTTCATGAGAGTCATTATCAAACACAAACTGTAGATGTAACGACGCTTAGCAATGCCGTGATGAGCTATGAAATTCAAAAAATCGACTTCCTCAAAATAGATACAGAAGGCTACGATTTCTTTGTCATTCAAGGATTGGATTTTAATAAATTTGCTCCATCTGTTATTGTATGTGAGTTTGAAAATCGAAAAACAGAACCTTTAGGTTATACTACACGTGAATTGTATATGTACCTACGAGATAATGGTTATATAGTCACGATTAGTGAATGGGAACCGATTTCTGAGTATGGCGCATCTCACAGATGGGCTAATTTCACAGATGACGTTAAAGATATCAATCCATTAGGATGGGGAAACATGATAGCGTTTCTTCCTCAGCCTCCTTATGACATACTCACATCTTCACAAATTGTAAAACTTAAGCAAAAGATATTTTCTTAAATTACCTCTGCTTTATTCTAAAAACTCACTTTATGCTTCCATTATGTGAGTGTATTATGAGCTTAACTAATTATTTGAAGAGCGTTCAATTAAAAAGGTATGATTGTAATTATTTCTCAATATTTTTATCCGAGTCATGCTTCAACTTCCCAATTGATGACTGATTTGGCTAGGGGATTAGTTGAGCGTAATTATGATGTTAGAGTTTATACGGGTACTCCATCGTCTTCCCTAAAATTTGATAAAGTTAATATTACGCGATCGCCTGACCCCCTCCAATCTAGTAAAAGTATTTTAGGCAAGCTTGTTAGTTCTTTCTTTTTTCTAGTTGGAGCATTGTTTTACGTTACTTTTAAAGTCAATAAGACATATTCTCTTTTAATTGCTTCTAATCCTCCTTATTCAGGAATTATCGGTATTGTATTCAAGTTTCTTAAAGGAGGCAAATATTATTTTTTGCTCCAAGATGTTTTTCCCGAATCAGCCATTTTGAGTGGAATTATAAAACCAGAAAGCAAGTTAATATCTATTCTCAATAGATTAATTTATTTTATTTGCAAAAACTCTGAGAAAACAATTATTTTAAGCGATTCCATGAAAAAACTAATGGAATCCAAATATCCAGATTTACAAAATCTGTGTATCATCGAAAATTGGTCTATTGAAAATATTCCTGTTGCTACGAAACAAAATAATAGTTTTGCCAGTGAATACGGATTAGACAAGAAATTTACTATACTTTATTCAGGGAATATTGGTCGTCTGCATGACATAGAAACCATAGCAGAAAGCATTAAAATTTTAAATGCTACACAGCCTGATATTCAGTTTGTTTTTATTGGTGATGGAGCTAAGCTTAAGCTTTTAAAAGATTATCAACGAAAATTTACACTAAACAATCTTTTATTGCTGCCTTTTCAACCTAGAGAATTACTTTCGCAAACTTTAACTGCGTGTGATGTCGCTCTAGTTAGCATCATTAAAGGAGCTGAGTGTATTGTCGCACCTTGTAAACTCTATGGAATGCTGGCCTCTGGCAGGGCAATTGTCTCAATTTCAGAACAGGGTTCCTACATCGACAATTTATTAACGGCTGGCGATTGCGGTATTAATTGTTCGCCTGGAAATTCTGAACAACTGGCTGATATTTTTCACAAATTGGCGAAAGCGCCTGAACAAGTTAAAACAATGGGAACTAACTCTCATAAACTTTATTTAGAGAAATATACTTTAAATCGTGCTTTGGAAGAATATGAAGCTATTTTAAGACATGACTAATATTTTAGTAACAGGTGGAACAGGTTTTATTGGTAGTCATTTGTTGCCAGTATTAAATAAGCGAAATTTCCAAGTCACATTAGCCGTTCGTCATTATTTGTCTAATGAATTAAATTCTGATTATAAAGTTGTTAAGGTGGGTGAGATTGATGACAAAGCTGATTGGTTGGATACTTTAAAAGAAGTTGATATTGTCATTCATTTAGCCGCTCGTGCTCATCAACTGAATGATCAAGCTTCTGATCCAGAAGCTGAGTTTAGAAGGGTTAATTACAAGGGTACGAAAAGGTTAGTTGAACAAGCGATCGCAGCAGGCGTTAAACATTTTATTTTTGTTAGCTCCATCGGTGCAATGGCGACCTTGAGTGAGCAAACACTCACAGAAGAATCTTCATGCCATCCTGATACTCCTTATGGGCGTAGTAAATTACAAGCAGAAGAAGCTTTAATTGAACTTTGCCAAGGAAATCAGATGACGTGGACAATTTTGCGTCCCACATTAGTCTATGGAGCAGGTAATCCTGGCAATATGGAACGCTTGCTAAAGTTAGTCAATATAGGACTGCCTTTACCGTTTGGAGCTTTTAAAAATCAAAGGAGTCTGCTTTATGTAGGAAATTTAGTAGATGCGATCACGCAATGTTTAACTAATCCTAATGCAAAAAATCAAATATTTTTACTTAGCGATGGAGAAGATTTATCGACACCAGATTTAATTAAGAGAATGACTAAAGCATTAGGAAGATCAATTTATTTATTATCTATTCCGCCTAATTTATTAAAAAGTTTGGGTCGAGTAACGGGTCAAGCAGATACGATTGAACGTCTCGTTGGCTCATTGCGAGTAGATAGTAGCAAAATTCGTCAGACGTTAAATTGGAAACCACCTTATATCGTTGATGAAGGTTTACAGGCAACAGCCGATTGGTTCAGATCTCAGTAAGTCTTATTGTTTTGCTAAATAATTGTAAATGGCTACCCAAAAAGTCTACTTAACTGTAACTGCTCATCCAGATGATGAAATACTTGGATTTGGAGGAGCAACTTACGTTTTATCTAATCAAGGACATAAAGTATTTAATTGTATTTTATCTGGAGGAGTGGACGTTCGATCTAATCGTCCTTCTGGTGAAAACTTAAAATTACATACTTACAAAGCTCAGAAAATTGTTGGAGCCAATCCACCTATATTGGGAACATTTCCTAATATTAAATTTAATACAGTTCATCACTTAGATTTAGTCCAATTTATTGAAAAAGCTATTGAACAAATTAATCCTGACGTAATTATTACTCACCATCCTTACGATCTTAATAACGATCATTACCATACGTCTAAAGCTTGCCAAGCAGCAGCACGTTTATATCAACGTCGTCCTATTAAGCCATTACAAAGTCTATACTTTATGGAAATTCCATCATCTACAGACTGGTCATTTCCTGTAGATAGTCAGACTTTTCGTCCTGATACTTTTATTGAAATAGGAGAACAGGGACTACAAAAAAAACTGGAAGCTTTGTATGCTTATGAAGGAGTTATGCGCCCTTATCCTCATCCGAGAAGTGATGAAGCAATTAGAGCTTTAGCTACAATTAGAGGCTGTCAGGTTGGTAAAATTTTGTGCGAAGGCTTGCAAACAGCAATGAATATACTTGAGTATTAATTTAAATATATTAACGACCCTATGGCTATTTATCCTATATTTAAGCGTACAATAGACATACTTTTATCTATAACTTTGCTTATAATTCTTTCCCCTATTTTTATTGTTATTGCAACTATTATTTATTTACAAGATCAAGGTTCAGCAATATTTAAACAGACAAGGATTGGGAAGGAAGGTAAGGAATTTACTTTTTTTAAGTTTAGGAGTATGCCTGTAAAAACTCCCAATCTTGAGTCTCACAAAGTAGATAAATTAACTATTACGCCTTTTGGAAAAATACTTCGACGGTCAAATCTTGACGAACTACCTCAGTTTTTTAATGTTTTTAAAGGTGACATGAGTTTCATTGGGCCACGTCCTCCTATTCCATCCCAAGTAAACCTTATTGAATTGCGTCGCCAAAATGGTTCTTTAAACTTACGTCCAGGACTGACTGGTTGGGCCCAAGTTAATTCTTTTGATGGGATGCCTGAATCAGAGAAAGCTCGATTTGATGGTGAATACGCTCAAAAATTTTCTCTTCTACTAGATTTACTCATATTAGTTAAAACTGCAATTTATTTTACTAAAAAACCTCCTGTTTACTAATGAAAGTTGCATTTTGTACTTGTGTTCAGATCGGTTTAAGCTGCATTGAAGCTATTTATAAAGTTGGAGGACAAATAGATTTATTTATTTCTCTTCCTGATTCTAAAGCGGCTAAAAAATCAGGGCGTATTTATTTAGATGAGTTTGCTAATCATCAAAATGCTCCTTTAGTAAAATCTAATCATATTAATGATCTTGAGGTTATCAAAGCCATCAAAGATTATCGTATTGATTGGCTTTTTATTATTGGATGGTCACAAATTGCATCATTGGATGTAATTAATGCCCCTAAATATGGCACGATTGGTGCTCATCCCACTCTTCTGCCAGAAGGAAGGGGGCGGGCGGCAGTACCGTGGGCAATTCTTAAAGGGCTAGAAAAAACTGGGGTAACTTTATTTAAAATGGATGAAGGCATAGATACTGGAGAGATTCTAGCCCAGTATGAAATTTTACTGCATCCGAATGAAACTGCTACAGAGCTTTATCATAAAGTTAATGATGCTCATATTGCCTTAATTGAAAAAATATGGAACCCACTTCAAAATAATAATTTAATTGGTATTCTACAAGATGAATCTAAAGCAACTTATTGGGAAGGAAGAAAGCCAGAAGATGGGCTTATAACTTCAACTATGACGATACAACAAGTAGATCGATTGGTACGCGCAACAACACATCCCTATCCTGGAGCGTTTTTATTAAAAGACAATATTAAGTACATTGTGTGGTCTGGTACTATGAGTCGTCTAGATAACGGATTTCCGATTCAATGTGTTGATGGAATATATTATGGTATTAACGTAGAATCCGTATTAGATTAATACCTTTACATAGGCTGAATCTCTGATTTAAGTTTCTTAATTTTTGTTAAATTAACTGCGGCGATCACGCTCCTTATTCTGGCTATCATTCACTGTGGCCGTTTTCCTCAACCTTAGCTGGATACTTTGGGGGGGAGCGGAGCCATTTTTGCGATCGCCTTCACAGCGATTGGTTTTACGGCCTTAGTCAATTTTTATAATTTTATGGATGGGTTAGACGGGTTTATTACCACGATCACGGTTCTACAACTCAGTTTTATTGCCCTGTATTTACAACAATCGATTTGGTGGTTACTAATTGCCGCCTTGTTAGGATTTCTTTATTGGAATTGGTCGCCTGCAAAGATTTTTATGGGGGACGTAGGCAGTACTGTTTTAGGGGCTGTTATAGCGATCACCTTAATTCAGGTACAGGATGTTACGTTAGCCTGGTCAAGTTTAGCCATTACTTTACCGATTACGACAGACACCATTTATACATTGGTGGTGCGGTTGACCCGCCGCGAAAATATTTTTCAAGCCCATCGCACCCACATTTTTCAGCGATTACAACAATTGGGCTGGAGCCATGCTCAAGTAACATTGACCTATTCGGCTTTAACGATCGCGATCGCCGTTTTAATTTTTATTTGGGGAGCTATAGGCTCTATCATAAGCGTAGTTATCACTATTTTAGGTATTGTTGTTGTTGAGTTATATCTAACCAGAACTAAGGCAATCAATTCCCTTGCTTCTTGATGATAAAGTTCTATTATGGAATCTCTGAAGGCATTGCCTTGGTAATTAATTCATCTCTTTAGTAATAGTGCTTTTCTCTAAATCTTATTTAAATTTTCTAGACTTTTCCAAACCATTATGACTATTCCTGTTGCAATTCTATGTGGTGGCAAAGGAACTCGCCTGCGAGAGGAAACGGAGTTTCGTCCTAAACCGATGATTACTGTCGGTGATCGCCCGATGATTTAGCACATTATGAAAACCTATGCCCATTATGGGTTTACAGACTTTATGCTCTGTTTGGGTTATAAAGTAGAACAAGTTCGAGATTATTTTATAAATTATGACTGGAATCACAGTGATAAGTAATGAGACGAAATTATTTACACATGACTTTGATGTTATACAAGCTTTTCAGTCTGATTTTTGTGTAATTAATTTTGTACAACTACTTACTTATTTTGTTGGAATTAGGCAATAAAACAATTACAAAACTAGATAAGGGTCACCATGAGAAAAACCTACCTGTAAATAATTCGTTGATAGATTATCCTGTGAAACGGCAGCAATTCTCAGTTTTAGACACAGCAAGTCTTTTAGAGATTTAAAGAACATTTTAAAGGAGGGTTTCGGGGTAACATGGATGTGCTACCATGACTAGAAATCTGAAGACTCGTAAAATAAGCTTGTTAATCTCGTTGAATTTTACTCCGTATTATGCGAACTAAAATCTGAAACCCTTGCTACAGCGCAAATTTAGAATTGCTGGTGAAACGGTACGATAGGGCTTTCGAGCTCGCGTCAGATGTAATCAACGAAAATTTTACAGCGAGAAAAAAACTCAGAGATTAGGTTAATGTCTCTTATATCCATAAAAACAAGATCGTGTCTGTATCCTATGTTACCGTTTGAATTTGGAATTGCTGTGATGGCGTGGCTAATATTGACATTCAAGCTTTGGTCAACTATCACAAAAGTCACGGAAAATTGGCAACGGTTACAGCAGTCCGTCCACCCTCACGTTTTGGAGAAATGGTTATTCAAGACCAGTTAGTGGGGACTTTTAAGGAGAAACCACAAACCAGTGATGGCTGGATTAATGGCGGTTACTTTGTTTTACATCGTCAGATTTTAGATTTAATCGCTGGTGATGAAACAATTTTTGAAGCGGAGCCACTACATCTTCTAGCGGAAAAAAAGAATTGGCCCTTTATCAGCATTACTAGAGTTAAGAGATGTTTTCTTAATGCGATTAGTATGAAAAAAACTATATGATTAATATGAGGAAGTTATACGATTAATATGAGGAAATTATACGAACAAGACTATAGCCAATGGGCGGAAACTCTGGCAGATTTACTATTGTCGGTAAACTTTACACAGTTGGATATTGAAAATTTAGTAGAAGAGGTGCAGGATTTGTACAGGCAGGAACGTGACGACTATTAAGTAGCTTGCGTCTTACTCTTGCATCATTTAATTAAATGGGATTATCAAAGTAATAAGCGTTTGGGAAGTTGGCAAAATACCATTAGTCGAGAACGAGATAACATGAGACTTTATCTAGAAGATAGCCCCAGTCTAGTCCGATATTTAGATAATGAATCTCTGGAAAGAATTTATCGTTTAGCTCGTGCTGATGCCATGGGGGAAACTAGCTTAGATTTTCCAAAAATTTGTCCCTATAGCATTGAAACTGTTCTAAATCGTCCTCTTTGCCTTGATTAATGATAAAGAAGGTGTATAAACATGACTGTAGCCCTACATCGCGAACTAGTTTACCCAGATAGTGATGCTGTTTCTCCACCCAAGCACGCCCTGCCTCAAGTGACTTGGAACAAACTGCCCGAAGATTTTATCTTGTCGGAAGATCCTGTGGACAATAATTTACAACCTCTGCTTGCTGAAGCTCTGCGCGAATCCCTAGAATTGGCGGGGCTATTTTTCGAGTCGATGTTGATAGCTACTAATTTTGGTATTTGTGCTACAGTTGCCGATAAAACTGTCGTCAAAGCTCCTGATTGGGTTTATATTCCTGAAGTTAAACCGCATCCAGAGAGCATAATTCGGCGTAGTTATACCCCTAATGTTGAAGGCGATCGCCCTCTAATTGCACTGGAATTCATCTCCGAAACAGAAGGCACTGAATATTCGATCAATCCTCACTATCCCTATGGTAAGTGGTATTTTTACGAACGCATTTTACAAGTCCCTTTGTATGGCATTTTTCATCCTCAAACAGGGGAATTAGATTTATTTCGTCTAGTAGATGGTAAATATGAATCGCAATCCCCCGACGAAAATAAGCGTTTCTGGATTACGGAAATAAGTTTATTCTTAGGTACTTGGGATGGCAAAAGATCTCAGCTTTCGACAACTTGGTTACGCTGGTGGGATCAATCAGGGAATCTTTTGCTGTGGGGTAATGAAAGGATTGAGCAAGAGAAATTGCTTGTCGTACAGGAACGCCAAAAGGCTGAACAGGAACGCCAAAAGGCTGAACAGGAACGCCAAAAGGCTGAACAGGAACGCCTGAGGGCGGAGTCTGCTGAGGCACAGTTGCAGCAAGAGCGAGCGATACGTCAACGTCTTAGTGATCGCTTAAAAACTCTGGGTATTGATATAGAGTTGAATGAAGAATAATTTAAGGAACTATTAATCAAATTTATATTTAGAGATTTACGATGAAATCACTTTATGAATCTGATTATGCACGCTGGGCAGAAGTCATGGCGCAGAGACTTCAGGAAAAACGCTTTGCTGAGCTTGATCTTAATAATTTAGTAGAGGAGATTCAAGATTTGTCAAAACGGTAACGTGACAGTTTGCTGAGTAGTGTTCGTGTAATTCTACATCATTTGCTTAAATGGGACTATCAACCGCAAAAGCGATCGCGCAGTTGGCAAATTACCATTGAAAGGGAAAGAGAAAATCTTGCATTGTATCTGGAAGATAGTCCTAGTTTGAAGCGTTATTTGTGTCAAGAATGGGTTAATAAGATGTATCGCACCGCCCGACTGGATGCCAATAGAGAAACAGGGTTGGAGTTGCCAGTAGAGTGTTCCTACTCAGTACAAGATATCCTTGAAAAATTGATTAACAAAAATAACTAAAATACGGTAATTTTATGTTAGCAACTGCCGAATTTAATGATTTATTCAATCAATCTCCACAATTTGAAGATAATCAGAATCGATATACCTTCACTAAATCACAGTTATATCCCATATTCGTACTGGTTAAGAGGAAGTAAAAAATAAACTCAGAAATAGCGACGGAATAGCTACAATCAAATTAACCAGTCCCTCAACAATGACTCAACTAACCATTAAAAATCCCGACCATTTAGGCATCATTGCCGCTATCGTTGATGAGATAAGCATTATAGACTATATTAATCAGCAATTAGGAGAAAAAGACACCACTAAAATCAGTGCAGGTCTAGTCGTTAAGGCGTTGATTCTCAACGGCTTAGGATTTATCAACTCTCCCTTATATCTGTTCAGGGTACCTCGAAAAATCGAAAGATTTTATAAAAACAGAGTGGGAGTGGGCAAAGAGGCTCTAACTTAGAGAGAAGAGTCATGATAAGGAGGCGAAAATGGTCAAAAGACAAGGAAGAATCAAAAAACGCC
>Ga0208854_1000046_pt1 | contig 24618 bp, 21 predicted proteins | sample LakMenEpi30Nov11_FD_150748 | JGI IMG/M metagenome (GOLD analysis project Ga0208854, IMG submission 150748) | Freshwater microbial communities from Lake Mendota, WI - 30NOV2011 deep hole epilimnion (SPAdes) | ecosystem: Environmental > Aquatic > Freshwater > Lake > Epilimnion/Euphotic zone ...
ACTATGGCGAAGCCCTTTCGATGGACGTATCGGGGGAAGGTTTTGGCTGCTTAAATTTTATAGCACCCAAACTTACGCCTTGGACTACTAGTCAAAATTTAGGCTTAATGAGTCGAGACAAGACGATGGACTCCAGTGCTGTAAAATCAACTTAAAGCCAATAAAATTTAGTCTGAATCTTCCCGTTTATTTAACTTAATTTAACCCTTGTTTAACCTCAATTTTGAAAAGATCGTTGTCGCCCTGCTGTTAATTTTTATTCCCCTGTCGATCGCGGCAGACTGGTTGCAATGGGGCAGTAGCTACGTTTTTATCTATTCGGCCTGTTCCATTATTCCCCTTTCCATTGTCCTTAGTACTGCTACCGAAAAAGTGGCAGTGGTGACCGGGCCATCCCTAGGCGGCTTAATTAATGCTATTTTTGGCAGTGCGACAGTTTTGATCATTGCCCTCATTGCCCTGCGGGAAGGCTTAGTTGATATTGTTAAAGCTAGTATTACCGGCAGTATTTTAAGTGACCTCTTACTTTTCCTCGGATTGGCGATGTTAACCGGTGGTCTGCGCTACAAAGAACAGGAATTTCAACCAATTTTAGCGCGAGTCAATGGTTTATCTATGACCCTAGCGGCCATTGCGATCGCCTTACCGACCTTAGTGATTAACACCTCTAATATGGTTAATGGAAAGGTGATTAGTCATTTATCGATCATCGTGGCAACAGTTTTAATTATTGTTTATGGCTTAACTTTATTATTCTCGTTAAAAACCCACAGTTATCTCTATGATGTGGGACTAGCCATTAAACGATCCCCTCATTCTCCTGCCGAAAAACCAGAAGAGGACGAACGCGATCGCCTTAGTTTCTGGATCATTATTTTACTGACTGCCACGATTGCTGTGGCCTTTGAATCCGATTTATTTGTCAATGTCATTGATTCTGTCACCGATGGTTTAGGTTTGACTCCGCTATTTACTGGGGTTATTTTGCTGCCTCTCATTAGTGATGTGGCCGGCATTGTCATTGTCATTCGCTTAGCTTTAAAAGATAAAATGGATCTAGTTGTTGCTACCGCAACGGGTGATAGCCTCTTAGTTTCTCTTTTTGTTGCACCGATTTTAGTCTTAGCCGGATTGATTATTCATCAAGGCATGGATTTGAATTTTAATCCGTTTGAAGTCGTTGCCTTAGCCGTTGCCGTTACTGTCACTAATTTAATTAGTTTTAGCGGACGATCTAATTGGTTGGATGGAACGCTACTATTAGCCACTTACACAATTTTAGGCGTTGCTTTTTTCTATCATTCTGCTTAATAGTATGGTTCTTCGGTATTTGTTATGCCAAATATGAGGTTATCTACTCCAAAACCTATGCCAAGAAAGGGAAACCCTTTCTTTACACTCAATTCATGCCAAATTAACTGACAGTTTTAACCGAAAACCTTATATAGCAAGGATTTTAGGAATTGATAAAATGACTGAGCATAGTAACTACCGATGAACCAAATAAAAACTTTAAAGCCAGAAGCTCGACGGATGGCTGTAAGGTTGAAAAAAGTTATTCGTATTGCCTCACAAATACAAGAAAATTTAAGTTCAAATCTGATCACTAAGGTCGAACTAGATCTTCGTTTAGCTGATGCCGAATCCGCCTTAGAATACTATCATGAAATAGTTGAGAAACAATAGAATCTCCAAATCCAAATTCAGATATTTATGAAAGCAATTATGGTAGTGGGGACGACCTCCAGTGCAGGCAAGTCTTTTCTCACAACAGCCCTTTGTCGTCTATTGGCTCAGCAAGGTTGGCAGGTAAGTCCATTTAAAGGGCAGAACATGGCCCTCAATGCCTACGTTACCTTAACCGGAGGCGAAATGGGCTATGCTCAGGCAGTTCAGGCTTGGGCAGCGGGCGCAACACCCAGAGTCGAAATGAATCCTATTTTACTTAAACCCCAGGGTGATATGACTTCCCAGGTCATTATTAAAGGGCAGGTTGTCGGCACCACTGGAGCCAGTGAATACTATGAAAAATATTTCGATCGCGGTTGGCAGGCCATTACTTCCTCTCTCGATCGCCTCAAGGAAGAGTTTGATGTCGTTGTCTGTGAGGGAGCGGGTAGTCCGGCGGAAATCAATCTCAAACATCGAGATTTGACCAATATGCGGGTTGCTAAATATCTCAAGGCAGCAACGGTGTTAATTGTGGATATTGATCGAGGTGGGGCCTTTGCTCATGTCGTTGGCACTCTTGCTCTTTTGGAGCCGGAAGAACGTCAACTGATTAAAGGAATTGTTATTAATAAATTTCGGGGCCAGCGATCGCTCCTAGAATCAGGGATCACTTGGCTAGAAGATTATACTGGCATTCCCGTGCTAGGGGTTATCCCTTATACCAACACCTTTTTTCCGGCGGAAGATTCCCTCAGTCTTTTTGAGCATTCTACCCGTCCCAAGGAATCAGATCTAGAAATTGCTATTATTCGACTGCCTCGGATTGCGAATTTTACCGATTTTGATCCCTTAGAGTCTGAACCGAATATTTGTTTGCGCTATGTTAATCTCAATGGTTCTTTCGGCTATCCTGATGCGGTCATTTTGCCAGGCTCTAAGACCACGATCGCGGATTTAACAGCTCTGCATGAGAGTGGTATGGCGGAAAAGCTTAAAAATTATGTGGCAGCAGGTGGAACAGTATTAGGATTGTGTGGTGGCTATCAAATGTTGGGCCGACAAGTACATGATCCCGATGGTTCAGAAGGAGGCAAGGAACACTGTATAGGGCTGGATCTTTTACCGATGGAAACCCTCATTTCCCGTGAGAAAATCACCCGACAACGCCAATCGCTCTCTCTCTATCCTCAATCCGGTTTACCAGTTTTAGGTTATGAACTTCATCAAGGCATTACCCGTTTGATCCGCTCCTCTGATCAAGCCACTTTAAAAGATTTCCATCCTATTTTTGAAGATGATAATCTAGGAATTGTCAATACCAGTCAATCGATTTGGGGCTGTTATTTACACGGGATCTTTGATAACGGTTCTTGGCGACGGTCTTGGTTAAATGTTCTGCGTAAACGTCGCGGTTTACCCACGTTACCAACGGGTATTAGCAATTATCGAGAACAGCGTGAAGTGATGTTAGACAGTCTGGCTGAGTTAATTAAAGAGTTTGTCAATTTGTCTCCTTTAATTCAATACCTGGGAGAAGAAGATTAATGAGTGTCAATGTTCATTTTCTCCCTGATGATATTACCATTATTGCTGAAGCAGGAGAACCGATTTTAGACGTGGCGGAACGGGCCGGCGTATTTATTCCCACCGGCTGTTTGTTGGGTTCTTGTCATGCTTGTGAGGTGGAATTAGAGGATGGAACCCCTATCTGCGCCTGTTTAAGTGCCGTACCTAATGATGTCAAATCCCTTAGATTAACCCTTTATGCTGATCCGGTTTGGTAAACAAGACTAGGAATTAATTTTGTGGCTTGTATCTAATAAATTTTCAATTTGTTTAACCAATGTGTCATTGTCCCAGTTTTGATATAAATGGGCGGCGATCGCGGCGGCTCCAGCCCCAACCCCTTCCTTCACAAAGCCCTCTTCATAGATCTGTAATTGAGGATAACGAGAATGACTAAAATTGAGTTGAGTTGCCATTAAACAGACCGGCGCAAGTAATGTTGCTAAACTCACCGTATCTCCGGTTGGATCTTCTGCCACCCAGCGTGTAGTTCCGACGACAATTTTAGCCAGATTAACTAGAATTTTTCGTGTCTTTAAAATGGCCTGAATAAGGGCATAAACCGCTAACATTTGGGTTCCGCCTGCCAAGATCACCCCCACTGTTTGACTCGCCGCGATCGCCATTCCCGCGCAGACAATTTGCATCGGATCGCCCACGGCAGCAACAATTTTGAAAGGATCGGATAAGTCCTGGGCTTGTTGTAAACCTTGTTGAACAATATCCCATTTTTGTTGATGGTTACAGTGGGGATGACTACTATTCACTTTACCCAAGGCATCTATACCCAAAGCCGTTAAAACCGCCAGAGCAGTGGTTGTTCCTCCGACCACACATTCACTTAAAATCAGATAACTATCTAGACAATTCTGGGCTAATTGTTGACCCCAGATTAAACTCTGCTCAAATAAATGTTCCACTGTCGCCAATGGTAACGCCTGACCAGTGGATAAACAGTTAGCGGCTAATCCTCCCAAATCAATACTGGGAACAGTCGGGGCGATCGCCAAACCCGTATTGAATAAATGGACTGGAATTTGTAACCTGTCCACTACGGCACGGGTAATCAGGACTGGAGAAACCCCAACTGTCAATGGTGGCAAAGGATAGGTAGGATTAGGTAAATAACCATTCATTAAAAATTCTGCATCGGCGATCGCGGTATATTGACGATCCTGGGGAGTTGCTCCTGCGGCCGAAATCCCAGGAATCAGACCAGTGGCCGTAAATCCTAATAGACAGACAAAATGGGGACAGCAACCTTGATACCGTTGTAGCCAGGCTTTTCCTAACGAAACTTGAGTATAAATCTTGATCATCTAGAGAGTTAATAAATGATGATTCCTCAAAACACTGTAATCTAGAATACTCTTAAGGCTCTATAAATCCGTTAGTGTCTTTATTTATTCGCGCTCCAGATTTAGGCTTTCTGAAAACCTTATACAGTAAGGCTCGATTTTTTATCTTTGACCCAGCGCGAAAGATTCGTGACACTAACATAAATCTACTATTATGGGTAAAAACTATATCTAAGTGTCACTAACCCCGTCCTAAAGGTGCGGGGCCTGCCCAGACCAATCTAGGCGACGCAAGTAGCGACTACCGCAAGAGACACAGCTTGGAACAGACTTCCGAATACTTCCCTAGTTCGGACTATCTCTAAGCCTTATTGGTAAGGTGTTGTCAGACAAGGCATCTTAGCTGTGTTGCGGGAAGGGACTTAGACAAGTTTGCTGGTTCTTGCCCTTATCGGGATTTTCAAAAACTTCCCGCAAGGGAAAACAAAGTAAAGCCGTCCTAGAAAGACGGGGTTTCAAACCCATTTTTTTCGATAACACAAATACGTCAGATAGTTAATAACACAAATACGTCAAGTAGTTATTTCAATACTTGGAACTAATTACTTTTTTTTTCAATAACCCCTAAATAAGATAATTTATACAGTAAGGTAATCAAATATTGGTTGTGACGACTATGACCCCGCCCCAACTCAGCCCCCCGAACCTGGCCCAACCTGAGGGAAGCCTGTATAAGGTTCTGCAAAAACTGATTGTCAATCAAGCTTCTGGAAAGTTAATTATCCATAATCCCCAGGACAACTCTATCCATTGGCGTATTTACCTAGGTAATGGCAGAATTCACTTTGCAGGCAGCGAAACTGGTCATTCGGAACGTCTTAACTACTTATTAGGACGTTATGTACCGGACAAAAACTTTAGTTTGCCTGGCAACGTGGCAGATGATTATCAGTACCTTTGTGAACTATGGCAATCTGGAGAATTTAGTTTTCAACAAATCCGCTCGATTTTAGCAAAGTTTACCCAGGAAGCTTTGATTCAAATTCTTTCTCTAAAACAGTCTCTTTGTTATTTTGAAAATATCGTTGGATTAGAGCATCTTTTACTGTACCTTAATCTCAAAAAATTAATGCTGCCAGTAGAGCAGCAAATCAGACATTGGTTTACCTTACGAGAGGAAATAGGTTCTCCTTTTCAACGTCCTCGAATTGTCAATCAAGATAAAATACGTCAGTGGGGTGAACGCCATTTCCAAGCCGAAACCCAGAAATTAGGACAATTTCAGCGATTCCAAGAACTTCTTGAGCAGCAACAGTGTCTTTATTTCCTCGCAAGTCGTACCAATACAAGCACAATTAATTTAGCTGTCACCTTGCAACCTTTGATCAAAACAGGTTTGGTCGAAATGCAACCCTATGTTTTGACCCAAAGTGATGATCGTCCCGTTGTTGCTTGCGTTGATGATAGTCCTGCTATCCAACGAGTGGTTAAATTTACCTTAGAGGCTAGTGGGTATCGAGTGGTAAATATTAAGGAACCATTCAAAGCCCTAACAACCCTATTACATGCCAAGCCGGATCTAATTTTAATGGATATTAATATGCCTGAGATTGACGGATATCAGCTTTGTAGTTTGTGTAATAAATCTTCTGCCCTGAAGGATATTCCTATTATCATGCTCACAGGCAGAAGCGGAATTCTTGACCGGGTTAAAGCTAAAATGGTCGGGTCAGTCGGTTATATTTGTAAACCCTTTCTTCCCCAGGAATTAGTGCAAGCAATTAATTCCTATGTACCTGTAAATCTTCATTCCGCTTAGGGGTAATCCATGAAAAGAATTTTAGTCGTAGAAGATTCCAAGTCTGAACAGCTTTTGATCTCAGGGTTGTTGAAACCGTTGGGAGAGGTTGTTGCTTTCGACAATGGTGAAGCAGCTTTAGTTTGGCTAGAAGAAAATCCTAGTCCAGACTTGATTTTTTTAGATATTGTAATGCCCGATATCAGTGGTTACGATCTTTGTCGAAGGATTCGTAACAAGCTAGAGAATGTTCCTATCGTTTTTTGTTCTACCAAGAGCGAGGATTATGACAAGTTCTGGGCCTTGCGACAAGGAGGAAATGCCTACTTAACCAAACCCTATAGTCCTAGTGATCTTGTTAAAACCGCTAAGAATTATTTAACAAAATAAAGAAAAAATCTTGAGTCGATGACGTTTGGAACAGTAATCCCTCAATTTAAGCTTATGTTGGTAGATTTTTTTCAGGTTGAACTCGATCAATCTCTTGTCTTGGCAATTCCCTTAGAAAGAACAGCAGAAGTTTTGACAATGCAATGGTCTGAGCTTTGTCCCATTCCAGGAATCTGTCCAGAATTATTAGGGGTTAGTAATCAGCGGGGACGGTTGCTCTGGATGCTGGATTTAATGTATCTGTTAGGTCTGAAATTAAGTGAACAGCGTCTCGTTCGGACAGAAAAATTAACTTCAATTGTTTTAACCAGAGATAACCTACGGGTTGCCGCTTTTGTTTCCAAGCTCAAAGGTATTATTAGTCTCGATCAAAGTAATATTCAGTCTCATCATCATCCTTGTTTTATCGGTCAAGCTGCTGTAGAAACAGAAGCAAGATTAATCCCGATCTTGAATGTTGATGTGGTATTTCAAGCTTTGCAGGGAAACACTCTCAATTCATCATCCTTAGTCCCCTTAACTTAAGCTCCCTTAGCATAACTATGACTGCGATTCAATCTCTTCCATCTGAACAAGCTTTTCCAGCAGAAATCTTGGAATTGCAAGCCAATGTTGCCCAAAATCCTGAAGATTTGGTGGCTAGAATTACTCTGGCTAGTGCTTTAGAACAAGCTGGTTTTTTATCAGAGGCCGCTCTACAGTATCAAGCTATTCAATCCTTAGATACCGATCAAATTTTTACTGCAACGGCAGAGAAGGCGATCGCGGGCATTAATGCTAAGTTGGAGGAAGTTAAGCAGCCCTTATCCTCAGAGAGTTCTAGACACTCTTATCGTCAGGGCAATGGGGAGAATAAAGCCAATACTTTTCAAGGGAATAAAGCAGATGTCGTGCTCACGGCAGCAAACTCAGATTCAGAACGTTTTTATCCCGACGAGGTTCTCGTGTTGCAGACTGCTGCGGCAGAAAATCCTTCGGACTTGGTGGCTAAAATCACCTTAGCCAATGCCCTAGAGCAAGCTGGCTTTTTAGCAGATGCAGTCCTTACCTATCAACAAATCAAAGCTCTTGATGGTGAAGGTATCTTTAGTGGCACGGCCGACAAGGCCCTAGCCGATCTTCAAATCAAATTAGATCGGCTTGCCGAGGAAAAACAAGTTCGCCGTTCCTATCGTCAGGGACGCATTGATTCAGGCTCAGAAGAAGAACTAGCCGCCCTAGAAAGTCAATACGATGAGATGGTCGCGAAGGGGCAACAATCAACGCCCCTGAACTTAGTTCAAAGTCTTAAAAATCTACCGATCGCCTCGAAACAATTTGTTGCCTTTTTAAGTTGTAGTACTATTTCTGTTGTTGCCGTTGTGGGAGCAGGGATGGCAATCTCGCTATTAGCAGGACGAACCCAATTACGGAGTCAGGCTGAGGCTGAATTAGCCGTTACCCAGGGCAACTACGCCATTAAAATTAACCAAATGGGTTTTGGTTTTCGGGGACAATCCGATAACCCCGCGATTATTGCCGCCGCTCAATTCTATAGCCAGGGTCAACCTGTGCCTGAGTCTCTTCAGAAACAAATCAGGGGCATTCTGAAGAATGAAGTAACCTCGCGGGTCATTGAATACGCCACCCTAGTCGGGCCAGATAAAAAGATTATTGTGAATGCCAATACGAATCGTCAGGGACAAACCTTTGATCCAAATGGTCTGGTTAACTTAGTCTTAAAAAATCAGTCTAGTCGGCAGCTAAAAGCCAGTGCCACTGTTGACCCAAAAGAGGTGGAACAGGAATCGCCACCGATGCTGCCAGAATTTAGCAAACAAAATAACCTGATCCGCTACACCATTACACCCGTTCGTGATCCCAATACGCAGCAGATACTGGCTGCCCTAGTTTCGGGGGATATTGTCAATGGCAAGGAGCCTATTGTCAAAGGAACAATTGATGCTTTTGATGGCGGATATAGTGCCATTTACTTTGCTAATCCCAATGGTCAACTAGACCTAGCGACCTCAATACTCGGTGAGTCAGCCCGCACAGCCAATAATTCACCCCAATTCCTCAAAAATATTCCCCTGCCGGATCTATCTCTTGTTAAACAGGCCCAAAAAGACCCAGAGAACAATTTTACTGGACGGCTCAAAATTCAGAATCAAGACATGACAGTCGCTGTCAAGGCAATTCCCGATGCGGAGGGCAAACCCGTCGCTTTTCTAGTCAGAGGAACACCAGAGACGAATTTAGATACGCTATTAAAAGGAACCTTTTTGTTGCAATTGACGGTCGGGTCATTAACCTTAATCTTTTCTGCCTTAGTAGCCTTGGTTTTGAGCCGAACTTTGACCAAACCGTTAAAAGAACTTCAGGTCACGGCTCAACGTTTGGGGGCTGGAGAAACAGGGATTCGAGCTAATATTCAATCGGAAGATGAAGTAGGACAACTGGCCGCTACCTTCAATGAAATGGCAGATCGGGTCGAAACCTATACCCAATCGATTCAAGAAACCGCTCAACAACGTCAGCAAGAAGCAGAATCCCAACGCCGACAAAAAGAAGAGCTTCAGCAGGGGGTAATTCGGCTTCTCCTTGATATTGAAGAAGCTTCTAAAGGGGATTTAACGGTTAAGTCCCAGGTAGAAACGGGAGCGGTGGGTTCCATTGCCGATGCTTTTAATGCCACGATCGCCGGATTACGTCGTCTGGTAGAACAGGTATTAAAAGCGGCAAGTCAGGTGAATACTGGAGCACAACGGAACAGTAATTCGATTACCAACCTTTCCTATAAAGCTATTTCCCAAGCCCAATCCATTGAATCAGCCACCCAATCCGTAGCAGAAATGGCCCAATCCATTGAATCGGTTTCCGATACTGCCCAGAATGCAGCGGCGATCGCCAGACAGGGCAACGAAGCCGCTCAACAGGGTCAGGTAACGATGGATCAAACGGTAAACAGTATCTATAAAATTCGCGGTCGGGTTGCCGAAATTTCCAAAAAATCGAAACGCTTGGCAGAATCTTCCCAGGAAATTTCCAAAATTGTTAGTATTATCGCTGGCATTTCGGAAAAAACCAACTTACTCGCCTTTAACGCTTCCATTGAGGCAGCCAGGGCAGGTGAAAATGGTCAAGGTTTTCGGATCGTAGCCGATGAGGTACGACGACTAGCGGAAATGGTGACAGTGTCGGCTCAGGAAATTGAACAGGTTATTCTTCGGATCCAAGAAGAGACTGCCGAAATGACCAAGATGATGGAAGAAAGCACCTCAGAGGTGGTCACGGGGACTCAACTCGTTCAAAACACCAAAGAAACCCTACAAAATCTGACGCAAATTAGCCAGGAAATTGACTCTCTCTTAGCGTTAATTTCTAGTAATACTGAAAGCCAACGCTTAACGTCAAAAAATATCACTGAGACCATGCAGAAAATCGCCAACGTTTCTAAAGAAACCTCTGAACGCTCTCAAGTCGTGTCTGAATCCCTGCAAGACCTCGTTAATATCGCCTTAGAGTTACAGAATTCTGCGTCCCGCTTCAAGGTGGAATAATTGGGGTGAAACGTTGATAGTTAAGGTTTAATAGTACTTAAACTCTCTGGGCTAAAACCCTGCCATCTAAACAACCTGATCTCCAAACTGCCGGATCTCTAAACCCTGACCTTTAAACCCTGAAACCAAAATGCTAGATGCCGCAACATTAGAAGCAATTACCCAGGAAGCGCGACAGGCCTTTTTAGATGAGGATGCACCCGAATGCTTAAGTTTACTGACAACTGGGCTTCAGCAATTAGAAGGAGCATTATTAAATGCCAGTGCAGGGACACTCAGGCTCATCTATAAAGATTTAAGTCGGGCGGCTCATTCCCTTAAAGGGGGAGCTGGGATGGCAGCTTTGCCAACATTGCAGCAGCTTTGTCATGGCATGGAAGATCTATTTGATGCCTTGGAAAAGGGGCAAGGGTCGGATACAGCCACGGCTTTAGGACTTTTAAGTTTAGCCACCGAGGAGGTCCAGAATCTTATCGATTTGGCTATGACGGGACAGATTGATTCTGGAGATGGCCCACCCCCCGAAATCGCTGTCGCCCTAGCCGAATTTTTGACGACCTGTACTTCTCCAGGGGAGGAGGATATGAATATAGGGGAAGTCAGTGATTTTATTAAAACGGCCTTAAGCCTTGAATTGGAAGCTTGCTTAGAGAGAGTTGAAAAGGTTTTAGTCCCCAATGCTAATCCAGATTTGTTGGGAGAACGGTTTAAGGTATTGGCGGAAGAATGTACGCTATTAGGTCAGGCTTTGAGTTGTCCCTGGTTAGAGCAAGTCATTACCCATAGCCATCAGGTACAATCCCAAGGCATTCTCTCCTTAGCAGAATTAACCCCTTTGGCGATCGCCGAACTGCGTCAATTACGCTCCCAATTCCTAGCGGGTCAAGAACCGAGCCTCTCAGAGGAGTTCCAAAATCTCTTGTATTATCCGGCGGGGGTACTAGAGCCGGTTGAGGGAATACCGACCATAGCAGAGAGTCCCAGGACGGTTCCATTAAAAACGATGCTTCCCGACCAGCCCCTCATTCCCGTCTTCTCCCGACCGGTCTCCACTCCCTCAGAGATTATCGAAACTCTCTCTCCAATTCCCAATCCCGAATCCGTAATCGGACGACAGAATTTACGCATTCCCCTAGAACGGGTCACTCGCATGAGTAATACCGTCAGTGAGTTACTCATTAACCATGAACGTCTTTTGATCTATGACAAACAGCTTCGTCAGGCCAGTCGTAATCTTAAACAACGCAGTCAACAATTGGTTCCTATCCGTGAACAAGTGGAATCCTTGTACGACGAATTAACCTTTTCGGAACAGACTAGCAGTAGTAGCAGTAGCAGTATTAAAACCAATAGGTTGAGTGAACTGGCGGAATTTGATGCCCTAGAATTTGATAGTTATACCAGCGTTCATACCATCTTGCAACGCTTTCAAGAATTGATGGTGCAGGTACAAGAAATTCAAGAGGATATTGATCTCGTAGAACGGGATCTTCAGGAAACCCTGATCCATGTCCGTCAATCTCTAGATAGCTTAGATGGGGATTTAACCCAATCTCGCCTCGTTCCCTTTGGAGCTTTAGCAAAATCCTTTATCCAACCCCTCGAAAAACTCAGCCAGCGTCACCAAAAGTCTGTCCGTTTGGAAATTGTGGGAGAGACTATTCTGGTCGAATTGGTCATTCTAGAACAATTGCGGACTCCTCTAACTCATTTGATCCGTAATGCGTTTGATCATGGTTTAGAATTTCCGAAGGAACGGCAAGCCTTAGGCAAGAACAAAGAGGGTACTATTACCCTAGCCGCCTCGATCGCCAGTAATCAGGTGATGCTAACCATTACCGATGATGGTCGAGGGGTTAATCTGGCTAAAATCCGTCAACGAGCGATCGCCCTAGGTTTAATTTCAGAGAACGATACGGTAGAGAATAGTCGAGAAAAGCTGCTGGATTGTATCTTCTCGCCGGGTTTTTCTACCGCCACTAATGTTAGTGAATTATCTGGTCGAGGCTTAGGGCTAGACATTGTTACGCATCTGGTGGAGAGTCTGCGTGGAACGATCCGTTTGGAAACCCAGGAAGGGAAAGGTAGCCGCTTTATCATTCGTATCCCTTTAACCCTCAATATTCTGTCCGTTCTGCTGGTGCGATCGCAGCAGAAAGTTTTGGCCCTGCCCTCTCAAAGTGTCTTGCGGATGTTGCCCCTGGGAGACTTTCCCCTCACGGATGGCTTCATTGAATGGGAGAATCAACGTCTATTAGTCCATTCCCTTCACGAACTGTTAAGCTATTCGTCATTACATCGCCTAGAAAGCAAGCAAGTCCAACCCAATAATGTGGGTTTAATGGTGGTTGTTAATGGTCAGAACGTTGTTATTGCCATTGAGGAAGTGATCGATGAACGCCCTCTGGTTGTCAAAGCTCTAGAGCCTATTACCCCCCTACCCTCCTTCCTAACGGGTTGTGCTGTCTTAGGAACAGGGGAAGTTGTCCCTATTTTAATTCCAGAAAACTTTGATAGTCTCTGGCAGCAACAGACGAGTGATGAGACTCGCAACCCTCCTCATCCCGATCCGGATTCCCGTAACCATCAACGTTCTATTTTGATTATTGACGATTCGATTACGGTACGGCGAACACTGCAACGTATTCTGACCCGCTCTGGTTATGAAATTATCCAATGTCGAGATGGAAAGGAGGCCTGGGAATTATTAAACCGACAAAACGAGAGCATTGATCTGGCCATTTGCGATCTGGAAATGCCGAATATGGATGGTTTCTCCCTGTTGCAACTGATTCGGACTCATGCCGTTTGGAAATCGTTACCGGTGGTCGTGTTAACTTCGCGGGAGAATGATTTACATCGTCAACGGGCGATGGGTTTGGGAGCAAACAATTATCTAACCAAACCCTTTCAACCGAATAAGTTACTAGAATTGGTGGGTACTTTTATTAAAGATTAATCAGAAACGCCTAACCTTATTCTGGTAAGGCACCGACGGGTTTCGGACTCGTTATCGGTTGGCTAAGATTAGAACTGTAATGTTGTAGTACCGCGATCGCCTTAATATATTGCGGATCCGCGTTGGTTCCTATCAAAGTCGGATCATTGCGAAGGCGTAACTGCTCATCGACTGATAGATCCAGATAGACATCGGGACTAATACCCTTGTGATTAATATCAGTACCACTGGGAGGATAATAACGGGCGATCGTCACCGCTAAACCAGAGCCATCGGATAAAGAATGAACGGATTGGACTAGTCCCTTGCCGTAGGTAGTGGTGCCGACAATGGTGGCTCGTCCGTTTTCCTTGAGGGCCCCTGTTAAAATTTCGCTGGCACTGGCCGATCCCTGATTCACTAAAATCACTAGGGGCAAATTGGTGATCTCTGTGCCATTGGCCGAAAAATGGCGATCGCCGCCCTTGCGATCAATGGTGCTAACAATCTCACCTTTTTTGAGCCACATCCGCGCAATATCCACACTGGCAAAAAGTAATCCCCCTGGATTGCCTCGCAGATCAAGCACATAGCCTGAAATTTTCTTTTTGTTCAGATCCTCAATGGCCAACTTCATCTGTTCTGCTGAATGGGAACTGAACTCATCTAGGCGAATATAGCCAACCCGTAAAGGGCCTTCCTGATTAACAGTATAACTGACCGAATCTAATTCAATTTGGGCCCGTTTGAGGACAACATTAAATACACCTTTCCCCTGACGCGCAATTTGGAGATTCACCTCCGTTCCCACTTCACCTTGAATTTCCTGACTGGCCTGATCAAGATTCATCAGGGCTGCGGGCTTACCATTAATCCGCACAATGCGATCGCCAGGTTGAATTCCAGCCTTCATGGCAGGAGAATTTTTGATCGGTTCCAATACCTTTAAATCACTAGTACGTTTATCCAGCACTAAGCGCAAGCCAACCCCAGACATCTCTCCAGATGTTTGATTAGTCAGCATGGCAAAATTATCAGGGTCAAGAAAACGGGTATAGGGATCATCTAACTCCTTCAAGGCCTGGGCGATCGCCTTATAGGCCTGTTGCCGATTCTCATAATGTTGACTGAGTAAATCCTGACGTTTAGCCAACCAATCCGTGTGATTAAACCCCTTATCAACAAATTCATTATTGACGATTTGCCAGACCTCATCCACCACCGCTTTCGGACTATCCTCTAGGACATCCACAGCGCGAGTCGGGTGGGCTTGTTGCTTAACAATGGGCTGAACAGAACGCTCTGTTTTAGGCGTAGTACTCAAGGCGGGAGCCAGAAATGCTCCTAGACTCAAGGCCACCAGGGTCGCTTGAACACAAACTTGAGCAAAAGAAAAAGGGGATTTAATAGACTGGCTCATGGATAGATGAGGGAGGAACCCATAAAAAATTAGTATGACTAGAAAAGCGGCCAAGGGGAAAACACTAGTCTGCTTGAATCATAGCAAAACTAAACTGAAATTAGCAGAGGATTTGTTAAGTTTTGTCTAAGAGAAAATATTTCGCCTTCCTTCTATTAATTTAATCTAGCTTCTAAAAAATCGAGTAGAATTCTCTGGTGTTTTGGCCCCAGGGGACGAGTTTGTTGAGCCTGAGCAGAATAAACTTGACCTGCAATAATAGCTTCTTTGGATACTAAGGCAAAATCCCAACCTTCCTGTAAATTTAATTGCGTGAGAGGAACTGTTAAAGGGGCATAGAAAACATGACGAATGGCTGTCTCATCCCGATAACAGTTAAAATACTGAGGTTGGGTTAACTCAAAAGCAATTTCTTCCCAAATTTCCCGTTTAACAGCAATTTCAGGACTTTCATTTAGCTCCAGATGTCCACCAAACAACGTCCAATAACCTGGATAAAGAATCGTCGGAATATCATCTCGTAACTGTAATAAAAATTCTCCTTCCCGATAGAGAATCGCTAGGGCAACTTCAGGAATGGATTTATTTGCTAAGTTCTTTGTGGGGCAGGAAGCGTTCATCGGGATTAAATTTGACCTTCGATGATGGTTTTGGTGTACTTTGAACCGATATTTGGGGAGAAGATTTCGGTGACGGTTTAATCCCAGGGCTAGGATTAGGAACGGGAATCTTAACAGATGGAGCTCTGGGAGAAGGGCTAGGAGAAGGGCTAGGAGAAGGGCTAGGAGAAGGGGCTGGACTGGGGATCGAACTAGAAGACGGAACAGGTGTGGGACTGGGGGCCAGTTCAATGCTAGAAGACGGAGCCGGTTCGGGACTGGATATCTGAGCTTGTATGCCTGGACTGTGGGTCTGATTGGTAGCAGGTGGCGGCAGAATCACACTAGCGGTTTCTGGTTGCTGTTCAATTTCCAGCACATAGGACTCACCCAATTTGTCCTGACCGATAAAAATGGCTTGATAGGCCAATTCTCCTTTAACGGTTAGGGCCGTTCCTTTTTTCGGCAAGGGTTTATCAGTTTTAATCCAAACGGCTCCAGTCCCATCTTGCAGTTGGTAAGCTCCTCCCTCTAAAAACGGTGCGAGGTTGACCACAATGCCTTTAAGATAGACAACCCGTTGATTACTCAATTGGCTTAAGGTATTGATGCTAACGTATTCCTGGGAAGCCAGACCAAAGGGGTTTAAAGGGCTGCAACTTAACATTAAACCACTGAGCAATAAAGATAAGCTAATTCTGCGCCAAGGCTGATTGAGAAAAACGGTCATGATTCAGTTAAAAATACACCTCAATTAAGTTATCTTAGCGATAGACTGTCCACTCGATTAGATCTAGAAGATTTTGTCATAATTCTTGGGGTCTCTCAAGGGACTGCTTTTTGCTGTTTAATCTTAATGTCCCTTTCTCTGTCCTAGGTAGCCATGAGTCAAATTTTAGATGGTAAAGCCCTTGCCCAAAAACGTCAGCAAGTACTACAGGCTGAAATTCAGGATTTATGGCCACGCTTAGGTCGTCCACCAGGGTTAGCGGTTTTAATGGTAGGAGATAATCCGGCCAGTGCCGTCTATGTTCGCAATAAGGAAAAAGCCTGTGAAAAAGTTGGGATGCGTTCCTTTGGTCAACATTTTCCGGCGACGACTACTCAGGCAGAATTAGAGGCCGCTATTCAAGCGTTAAATCAAGATCCTTTAGTGGATGGCATTTTGGTGCAGTTACCTTTGCCGCCCCATTTAGATGCAGTTAAATTGCTACTAACTATTGATCCCGATAAAGATGCTGATGGATTGCACCCTGTTAATTTAGGACGATTGGTGCGGGGTGAACCAGGGCTACGCAGTTGTACACCGGCGGGGGTGATGGAGTTACTGGCAGAGTATGAGATCGAGATTGCTGGTAAACGAGCGGTGGTGATGGGTCGTAGTATTCTGGTGGGTAAACCCTTAGCTTTAATGTTGTTGGAAAAGAATGCAACGGTCACGATCGCCCATTCCCGAACCCAAAATTTAGCGGAACTCACCCGTCAGGCGGATATTTTAGTCGGTGCGATCGGCAAACCAGCTTTGATCACGGCAGATATGGTCAAACCAGGGGCAATTGTTGTTGATGTGGGTATTAATCGGGTAGAACAGCCGGATGGTAAGGGCAAGATTGTGGGGGATGTGGATTTTGAAGCGGTAGTGGCGATCGCGAGTTATATTACCCCCGTGCCAGGCGGAATCGGCCCTATGACAGTAGCGATGTTGTTACAGAATACCGTGGCTAGTTATCGAGCCAGAGCAGACATACTTAAGGTTTAGGTGTGTGTTGCAAACTTGCTGTCAGGACATGACTTAACCCAAAATGCAGAACACTAGCCTAAACAAAAGAGAGTGCCCATGATGTTGCCGACCTTTGTTCTTGCCTCTGCTTCTCCTGCCCGTCGTCGTTTATTGCAATCCATTGGCATTGATCCAGTGGTACGTCACAGCAATTTTGATGAGTCCCAGATTGACCATGATGACACAATTACACTTGTGGAAGATCTAGCCCAGGCAAAAGCAGAAACCGTTGCTGTGCAGTTTGAGCAAGCCCTAATCCTTGGCTGTGATTCCTTGCTGCTGATTGAGGGCCAGTCCTACGGGAAACCGAATTCTCCTCAAACCGCGATCGCCCGTTGGCAACAAATGCGGGGAAACGTAGGAACGCTATATACCGGACACGTACTAATTGATCAAGGTCAAGGAAAAATCCTGCGTCGTTGTGGTATTACCCAAGTGACGTTTGCTGCCATTGATGATCCGATGATTGCCGCCTACGTGGAAAGTGGCGAACCGTTGCAATGTGCTGGAGCCTTTGCCTTAGAAGGAAAGGGAGGACTATTTATCGAAAAAATTGAAGGTTGTCATAGCAATGTCATTGGTTTGAGTTTGCCCCTACTCCGTCAGATGTTGACTGATTTGGGCTATCGAGTCACGGACTTTTGGCAATAAGTATAAAAACTTAATTTCTAGCCAAATAAGTAAACAAGTGTAACAAAGAAATGAGCGATTTGGGGAAAATTGTAAAGTTATTTTTCAAAGGAGATTTCCCCTCAAGAATTTTCTCGATAATGAAATTAAACCCATTCTTCATGGTCTAACGAGGAAATATGAACACGCTTACGAAACAACCTGTCGAAAGTTTAAATTGGCCAATGATTGTGGTGCTTACCTTAAGCTTTTGGCTCAGTGCTAGTCTCGTCATTGATTTAGTCGTTATTCCAGGACTGTTTGCATCGGGGATGATGCAGGAAGCGGGGTTTTTGGTAGCAGGCTATTTTATTTTTGGTGTTTTTAATCATCTTGAATTGCTCTGTGCTGCCCTGATTCTTTCTGGATTTTTGTTCTTTTACCGTTCCCATCATTTTTCTGCCACCAAGGAAGGCTGGGCCATCTTTTTGGCTGTGTTGCTATTGGCGATCGCCTTAACCGATACCTATGGATTAACCCCCGCCCTCAGTAGCTTCGGTTTTGAGATGAATCTCTTTAATGGCAATCCCACTATGCCCTCTGGCATGATGACCATGCACGGGCTTTATTGGAGTTTAGAATTGCTCAAACTATTGCTAGGAGCGACTTTGCTGCGTTGGTGCTACCACGATGTTCTGTTGAGTGAATTGCATAAATAAGATGGATGGTTAGGCGATCGCCGCTTTTAGGATTGCGCTACTGATGCTAGTTACCACAGGAAGTCCACCTCAATGTGACATAATATATCACGTTGTATCAGTTGTATGTCGCAGTGTCTAATTCCGGCAAAGCCACTCGCTCTTTAGCGGGAATCGCAGGGATTGTTGCCTTTGCAACCTTAATCAGCAAATTTTTTGGGCTAGTACGTGAACAGATCATTGCGGCGGCCTTTGGCGTGGGGGCGGTGGTCAATGCCTATTCCTATGCCTATGTCATTCCTGGATTTTTGTTGATCCTCCTCGGTGGAATCAATGGCCCCTTCCACAGTGCCTTAATTAGTGTTTTATCCAAACGGGACAAATCCGAAGCGGGGCCGCTAGTAGAAACCGTCACGACCCTAGTGAGTAGCATTTTACTGGTTGTAACCATTGTTTTAATTATCTTTGCGAGTACTTTTATTGATTTGCTTGCCCCAGGTCTAGATCCCCATTCCAAGGCGATCGCGGTTCAACAATTGCAGATCATGGCTCCCTTGGCATTACTCGCAGGATTAATTGGTATTGGTTTTGGAGCCTTAAACGCCGCCGATCAGTATTGGCTCCCTAGTATTAGTCCTCTACTGTCTAGCATTACTGTCATTCTGCCCTTGGGAATTGCCCTAGCTTATCTCGGCCCCAAATTGAATACGCCCCAATACGCTCTCCTCGGTTCCTTATTATTAGCGGGGGGAACAATGGCGGGCGGCGTTTTACAATGGTTGGCCCAGATTGCGGCTCAGGGTAAAGCAGGAATGGGAAAACTGCGACTTCGTTTCAACTGGCGGACTTCAGGGGTGAGTGATGTCATGAAGGTGATGATCCCAGCGACTCTCTCTTCGGGAATGCTCTATATCAACGTTTCTACTAACCTCTTTTTTGCCTCTTTTATTGAAAACGCGGCGGCATCCATGCGTTATGCCAACTTTATCGCACTAACTCCTCTGGGGATTATTTCTAACATGATTTTAGTCCCTTTCATGCCAATTTTTTCCCGATTAGCTGCCCCTGAAGACTGGCCAGAACTGAAGCTAAGAATCCGTCAAGGTTTATTGTTAACTGCCTTAACCATGTTGCCTTTGACTGCTATTTTTATGGGACTCTCTGGGCCTATTGTCCGTATTATTTATCAACGTGGGGCCTTTAATGCCGATGCCTCCCGCGATGTCATCCCCGTTTTAATGGTTTATGGGGCAGGAATGTTTTTCTATTTGGGACGAGATGTTTTGGTTCGGGTTTTTTACGCCCTAGAGGACGGCAATCTGCCTTTTCGAGTCAGTGCCGTCAATATTTTTCTCAATGGCTTACTTGATTTTCTGTTTTACAAACCCTTGGGTACATCCGGTTTAGTCTTGGCGACCGTTGGCGTTAACGTTGTTTCTATGCTTATTTTTCTGGTAATTCTGAATCGTCGTCTCAATGGCTTACCCTTTGGAGAATGGTCAATATCCCTTTTGAGTTTGACAGGAATCAGCGCGATCTCGGGACTTGCGGGTTGGGGAGTCAGTGGACAACTCGAAAAAATGCTGGGGACGGGTAATTTAGTTTTAGAATTATTACAGTTGGTCTTATCTTGTACTGTTGTTGTGGGAATTTTTGGTATCTTCGCTATGCAATTGAAGTTGTCAGAAGTGGACATATTAACAGAACGTATCACCAAAAAATTCAAAAAATCCTAGAATTTCCCCAAGGAGGAAAATTTATCCGTGTTAGATATTAAACAAATTCGTGATAATCTCAGTTTAATTGAAGAAAAATTAAATAATCGTAACAGTACGGCAGAATATGGTGAAATACTACAAACCATTCTAAAATTAGACCAACAACAACGAGAATTAGAAGTAACCCGAACTCAGTTAAATGCTCGGAGTAACGAAATCGGAAAATTAGTCGGTCAAAAAAGTCGTCAAGAAGGCAGTGCCGAAGAAGTTGCCGCGTTAAAAATAGAAGGTCAAAATATTAAAAATCAAGTTAGTGAATTAGACCCCGAGGAAAAAGAAATTAGAACCCAATTAAGAAATTTACTACTACAACTACCCAATTTACCGAGTGACTCCACTCCGATGGGTAAAGATGAAAGGGAAAATGTAGAAATCCGTCGTTGGGGACAGGAATATTTACCGACTAATGTTGATATTTTGCCCCATTGGGAAATTGGCGAAAAACTCGGTATTCTTGACACAAAAAAAGCCGTTAAAGTTGCCCAAAGTCGTTTTGTGAGCTTAATGGGAGCAGGAGCGGCCCTAGAAAGAGCTTTAATTAATTTCATGTTAGATACCCAGATTAATGCGGGTTATCTGGAAGTTTTACCCCCCATTTTAGTCAATAGTAATTCTCTAGAAGGTACATCCCAACTGCCTAAATTTGCTGAAGATCTTTTTCAATGTAAGGATGATGACCTATGGTTAATTCCCACAGCAGAAGTTCCCGTCACGAATCTTTATCGAGATGAAGTTTTAGAGGCCGAGCAATTACCCATTAAACATTGCGCCTATACCCCGTGTTTTCGTCGAGAAGCAGGGAGCTATGGACGGGATACGAAGGGATTAATTCGCTTACACCAATTTAATAAAGTGGAATTAGTCAAACTGGTTAAACCTGAAAATTCAGCCGCAGAACACGAAGCTCTAGTTCAAAATGCAGAAGCGATTTTACAAGCTTTAAAATTACCCTATCGCGTCATTGAATTATGTACAGGAGATCTCGGTTTTGGAGCCGCAAAATGTTATGATCTAGAAGTTTGGTTGCCATCTTCAGAAAGCTATCGAGAAATTTCCAGTTGTTCCAATTTCCATGATTTCCAAGCTCGTCGCGCCAATATTCGCTACAAGGAAAAAGGTAAGAAAGGAACGCAATTTGTCCATACCTTAAATGGTTCGGGTTTAGCGGTGGGTCGCACCATGGCCGCTATTTTAGAAAACTATCAACAGTCAGATGGTACGGTAAAGGTTCCAGAGGTTTTGCAACCTTATCTAAAACGCGAAACCTTATAAACGGCGATCGCCCCTCAATGCCGAGTTAACCGTAATCCTCTAAAATTAAACTATCTTCAAACTCTTCTCTGGCCATGACCCTTCCCTACTTCAGTGAAGCCATTCTGCAACGTAACGCTAATCCTAAATCCTATCAGCGCGGCGAACAATATTATTTACAAAGGGCTGTGGAGTCTCTGACCCAGCGCGGCCAACTGCTATTGGCAATGGTTGGAGGCAGTGAAGATAATGTCTATCAAGTGACCATCGAGTTTGAGGAAGATGATATTGCCTCGGCCTACTGTACCTGTCCCTATGATTATGACGGTTGGTGTAAACATATCGTTGCGACTTTACTCACTGCCCTACGTCAGCCCGCCAGAGTAGAGGAACGTCCTACCCTAGAGCAACTTTTAGAGCGTCTTAAACCAGAGCAAATTCCAGATTTACTTCGGGAAATAGCAGTAGATAATCCAGAAATACTCGACAAAATTGATCGTTGGGTCAGTCGTCTATCGGTGGTTTCTACCCCATCCCAGCCAGAATTGTCATCAGTACCGTCAGCCCCAATTCCCAAAATTGATGTGGTTCCTTACCGCCGTCAAGTGCGTCAAATTTTACGGGATGCTATTCGCAATTTGGAGGATGGTTGGGAAGAAGATCCGATTCCTCAAGAACTCTATGAGTTGATTGAAGAAGTCCCAATGTTCTTGGCAAGGGGAGATGGCCAGAATGCGATCGCCATTTTAGAAGCAATTACCGCAGCCTGTGCAGAAAACTGGGACGATGTTGACCAATACGGTGCCGATAATGACGATGTGGTGGCCAGACTTAATGAAATTTGGGCAGAAGCTTTTCTCCTCACCGAATTGACTCCTTCCCAGAAGACTAAACTGCAAGCTAATCTCAAACAATGGGAAAAAACTTGGCGGGCAGATTTTTCGATGAGTTTGGCAGCATTGCACCAAGGATGGGACGATCCCGATCTCAAGCGGATTTTAAGGGGTGACATTAGAACAACAGCAGTTGAGCAAGAGGAAGTTCCCGATTATGCGCCCGATCTAGTTCTTATTCGCTTAAAAATTTTAGAAAGTCAACGAAGATATACCGAATATCTCTATCTAGCCGAAGCAGAAGGACAAAATGAAGCTTTTCTGACCATGTTGGCCCGTTTAGATCGCATTGATGCTGTGATGGAAGCGGCTGATACAAAATTGCAAACCATGGAACAGGCTTTAGCGGTGGCCAAGGTGTTATTAGTGCAGGGAGCACCCGAACAAGCACTTCAGATTGCTCAACGTGGTTTAATTTTATCGGGCAATTGTACCTACCAATTAGCCAATTGGGTGAGTGAAATGGCTGAGGAGTTAGACCAACCTGACATTGCTCTAGCGTCTAAAATTAAGGCATTCCAAGCACAGCCCAACTTTACTGACTACCATAAAATCGAGAAAATGGCTGGGGAAGATTGGCCTGTCCTCAAAGAAGATTTACTGGATTTTCTCCGCCTCGACAGCAATGACTGGTTTAGTAGCGTCATGGAAGCGAAAGTGAATATTTTTCTGCAAGAAGGATTAGTAGAAGATGCGATCGCCATTGTTACGGAGATGAGTTCTTACCAGTCAAGTTTAATCCATCAGGTTATGGATGCCGCTATTGTTGATAACCCTGAATGGGTAATTGCTAATGCTAAACCTCGCGCTGAAAAGATTATGGATGCTAAAAAAGCAGAATATTATGATCAGGCGGCTCAATGGCTCCAAAAGGCCAGAAATGCCTACTATCAAGCAGGAAAACAAGCGGAATGGTCAGCCTATCATAGCGAACTGATGCGAGTTCATAGTCGCAAACCTAAACTAATGGGATTTTTGAAGCAAGCCAAGCTTTATTGATCTAGTCAAAATTTATAGCAACGGATAGTTTGACTATGACATTCAAACTTTTGGGGCAAGGGGCTTAAGCCCCTTGTTAACGTCCTAACTATTATGGCAACGGCTATAGTAAACGTCCTGTAAAAATTCCGTAAAAATCAAAGAAAGTTAATCCTTAACGATTCTATCCCTTGAGTTATTTTCAGCAATATTCCCAGGTTTTCTCCCCGACCTACCTCAGCCAATTAAAAGGACAAATCCTAAATTGTCCCTATTTTACAATCAATAATCTCAATCGGGATTTTGTTAAAACGAAAGGCTTTTCTATCGTTTTTCGGCGATCGCATTTATCCTGCGTTGAACAGGATTTTCCCTACTTTAAGCCCTACTTACAGCGTGCGATGTTGCCAGAATGTAACGCTTTTTACCTTAATCCCCTACTACTCCAAACTGGCTCCCAGGTCGATCCCCATATTGATCGCTCTCTGCGTTCCTATTGTAAAACCATTGCCCCACCTTTAATGGTTAGTGTTCTCTATGTTGATGTTCCTAATGATTTAATCGGTGGAGAACTTATTCTGCGATCGCCTAAACGTCAAGTCGGAAAAATTACTCCCCAAGTGAATACTCTAGTATTTTTTCAAGGGGATTTGACCCATTCCGTGAATCCGGTTACTCAAGGACGCGATCGCCTAAGTCTTGTTTGTGAACAATATTGTTTAGATGAATTGGAACTAGCGGAGATTCCAGAATTTCGGTTAGAATCGAGGGTCAATCCTTCCAAAAATAAAATTAAACGGTTGACTCAATCAAACCGCAAACAAAAAAGCCATTAATTAGGGTCTGCTAAAAACGTAACGTTACGAGTAATCCGCTACGCTGAAAACAGCAAAGGAGAAATTCTCTCCAAAACCTAAACAAAGTTTAACCGATGCCAACTGATAACGAACGTCTTGATCGCATCGAACAAATTCTGGAAATAACCCTCACCCTTGGCCAACAGTTCCGTGAAGATCTGATACAGATTGACCAGATAACGAAACGGAACGCTTCTGCTATTACCCGATTGGAGGAGAAAGTTACCCATTTTGTTGAACAGTCCATACAAGACAGGGAAACTGTAACCTCTGAATTCAGAGGACTACGCCTAGAGATGCAACGTTTGATCGAGTTGACTTTGAAAAATGATTAGGCGATCGCTTTACTTCGCATTTCATGAAAATTGATGGGCATCACTATACTTCAAACGTTCATAATCTGAGATTTATCAAAGCGTTGAAATCGTAAGGTGAGCAGAGAATCAAGCTCCTCCGGCGTTGCTTAATCAGGGTATGAAATAGAATTTTGCATACATCTAGAAACCAGTGTGAGTCAATGTTTTAAAAATTGCATCTTTAGAGATTCATACC
>Ga0208854_1000047_pt1 | contig 24594 bp, 19 predicted proteins | sample LakMenEpi30Nov11_FD_150748 | JGI IMG/M metagenome (GOLD analysis project Ga0208854, IMG submission 150748) | Freshwater microbial communities from Lake Mendota, WI - 30NOV2011 deep hole epilimnion (SPAdes) | ecosystem: Environmental > Aquatic > Freshwater > Lake > Epilimnion/Euphotic zone ...
AGGTCTTCTTGAGGGCAAACTTGAAACAATCCCTCTACTTAAAAAATTAGGGTTATCGATCGCGGAAATTGCTGAGGAATTAGATATTGATGTTGCTTTAGTCAATCAGTTTGTAGCTAATCAGAACAATTAAAAATTTAGATAATCATTGATCGGCGATCGCGTTTTTTCCAATGAGTAAGAGGCGATCGCTGTTTTTCTTTATCGGTAAGGGGCGATCGCCTAGACAAAAAACTAGACCGTAGCCAATAAACCGTTATGCCTTAAAAGGGCTTCCGTTTCAGGTTCCCGTCCTCGGAAAGATTTAAACACCTCCATCGGATGCACACTGCCTCCCAAGGCTAACACCGTATCGCGAAAACGTTTACCAGTTACTTGCACAGCCTTCTCATTGTCCAAACCGATTTCTTCAAAAGCAGAAAACGCATCAGCACTAAGCACTTCAGCCCATTTATAACTGTAGTAACCCGCCGCATAACCACCGGCAAAAATATGGCCAAAGGAACACAGGAAATTATCTTCCGGTAAGGGTGACATAATCATCGTTGTTTTAGCCAGGCGATCGCGGATTTGTTGAACCGTTTCTGGCCCCTGGGGTTGATAGCGATGGTGTAATTCTAAATCTAATAAACTGAGATGAATTTGACGGAGCATAGCCGAACCACTCTGATAATTGCGGGCAGCTAAAAGCTTTTGATAATCCGCTTCAGGTAAGGTTTCCCCTGTTTCATAATGTTTAGCCATACTAAATAAAGTCGCTTGGTCATAACACCAATTTTCCATAAATTGACTGGGTAACTCTACCGCATCCCACTCCACATTTTGAATACCGGCTGCCCCTGGATAATCAACCTGGGTCAACATATGATGAATACCATGGCCAAACTCATGGAAAAGGGTTGTCACCTCATCAAAAGTCATTAAGCTGGGATTGCCATTAACTGGGGGCGTTTGATTACAAATTAGATAGGCAACTGGTAAACGAAGCTTGACTTGACCTTGCTCTTCCACCTTAGCCCGATTAATACAATCCCCCATCCAGGCTCCTCCCCGTTTCTCAGCAGGCCGACTGTAGGGATCCAAATAAAAATGGGCAATAACCTCTCCGATTTCATTCGCAACTTGAAAATACTGTACATCAGGATGCCAAACGGGAACGGCTGCCGATGCGGGGCTAATGGTGACAGCAAAAATTCGTCGCGCTAAACGGAACAGTCCCTCTAATACTTGAGGTAAAGGAAAGTAAGGTCGCAATTCTTCCGCATTTAAGTCAAATTCTGCCTCCCGTTGTCGTTCTGACCAATAGGCAATATCCCAGTGTTTGAGATTGGGTTGCTGGGCAAAGTTTTTAAGCGTCTCTAAATCCTGTTGGGCCGCTTGATAACTGGCTTGACGTAATTCTTCTAACAGCTTTTCTACCGCAGCTACACTGGGGGCCATTTTGCGAGCTAAACTGACCTCCGCATAGGTTTGATACCCCAAAAGTTGAGCCAATTCCTGACGCAATGCCAAAATCCGCTCAATCAGAGGATTATTATCAAGCTCTCCCTGGGAAGCCCGACTAACAAATGCCTTATAGAGTTTTTCCCGTAAGCCGCGATCGCGGCTGTATTTCATAAAAGGCAAATAACTGGGATAGTCGAGAGTAATGATCCAGGGGCCATTTTCCGATGTTGCCTCCTCTTCACCCTTGGCTCTCGCTGTTTGGGCAGCCAAACTTAGGACACTTGCCGGTAAACCTGCTACTTCTTCCGGTTGAGTTAATTTCAACTCAAAAGCACGGGTTGCATCTAGCAAATGATTAGAAAACTTAGTCGAAAGTTCTGCTAACTCTAACTGGATTGCATTAAATCGTTCTCGTTTTTCCCCCTGTAATCCCACGCCAGATAATTCCGCTTCCCGAATATTGGTAGCAATAATACGCTGTTGAGCCGGAGCTAACGTTGACCAGCTATCCCCAGCTTGTAAAGATTGGAAGGCTTGATACAAAACCTGGCTTTGGCCAAGACGATTGATAAATTGCACGACCTGAGGCTGAATCGTCTCATAGGCTTCCCGCAGTTCGGGACTATTTTTGACTCCCATCAAATGACTAATTACGCCCCAAGACCAGGTTAATTGTTCCTCTAGTTGAGTCAGAGGTTCTACCAGGCCTTGCCAAGTCGGGGTAACTGAAACTTCTAAGTCGGATAGCCTTTGTTCCAACTCGGTCAGCAATTGCGTCATCGCCGGAACAACATGAAGCGTTTCAATGCGATCAAAGGGAGGTAATCCTTTCCCGATCAGCAGAGGATTTTCGGATGCGAGAACAGTAGTCATCAGAAAAATGGTTAGAAACCCCGTCCTAAAAGGACGGCTTTACAATCCCTTTCGGGAAGCTGGTTTTTAATTGCCGATAAGGCCAAGAACCAACAAACTTGTTTAAGTCCCTTCCCACAACACAACTAAGATGGCTTGTCTTACAACGCCTTACCAATAAGGCTTAGAGGGAATCCGAACTAGGGAAGTATTCGGAGGTCTGTACCAAGTTGTGTCTCAGTGTGGTAGTCGCTACTTATGTTACCTAAATTGGTTTAGGCAAGCCCCGTCCTTTTTAGGGCGGGGTTAGTGACAGGTTCTTTAGAGATCAAGAACTAACTCTATCCTCAATTATGAATGAAATAAAGAGTCACAACAATGGAGATTCAAGGATTTGCTATAATCTCTGTACCATATGCCCCCAATAATGCCTTTACTCCAAGCTCTACTCCAACACATTAGAAAGCCAATGGTGCTTCTCTTTTGTCTGACCTGTTTGCTCGTTAGTCTCTGGGGACAGCGATCGCCGCTTTTATCTCAAGAAATCTTGATCATACCGCCTCCCATGACGGCTCCAACAACGGTTCCCACAACAACTCCCACAACGGCTCCATCCACCTATCCAGAAATCCGAGGCGTTTGGATTACCAACAACGATACAACTCATTTCATGGATCAAAATAAAACCCAGGAATCGGTTAATCTCCTAGCAAAACTGAATTTCAATACGCTCTATCCAGTGGTATGGAATTCGGGTTACGTTCTCTACAATAGCCCCATTGGCCAACGAGAAGGCATTCAACCCTTTGATCCCAGAGGTTATCAAGGTCAGGATGTTTTAGCGGATTTAATTACTCGTGCCCATCAAAAAGGACTCTTAGTTCTGCCTTGGTTTGAATTCGGTTTTATGGCTCCTCCCATGTCTGAACTAGTCAGTAATCATCCCCAATGGATAACACAACGTCAAGATGGTAGCAAAACCTCGATTGGGGCAGCCGGAGAAGTAGTATGGCTCAACCCATTCCATCCTCAAGTGCAGAAATTTATGACTGATTTGGTGCTAGAAGTTGTCACTCAATATGACATTGATGGCATCCAATTTGATGATCATTTAGCTCTTCCCTACGAATTTGGCTATGATCCCTATACTATTGCTCTCTATCAACAGGAAACCAAAAAAGCTCCCCCTTCTAATCCTAAAGATGCTAATTGGATGCGTTGGCGAGCCAATAAAATTACTGCCTTTGTGGCACAGTTAAATAAAGCCATTAAAACAGCTAAACCGAATATTTTATTTTCCCTTTCACCTGCTATTTATGGTTTATCTTATAATACTTATTTGCAAGATTGGTTAGCTTGGATTCGGAAAGGATTAGTAGATGAATTGATTGTGCAAGTTTATCGGACTAATCTAGCCAGTTTTATAGAACCAATTCAACGTCCTGAAATGCAAGAAGCCAAAACTAAAGTACCGACAGCAGTGGGTATTTTAACAGGATTAAAACGAAAACAAATTGCCATGCCTTTAGTGACGGAAAAAGTCAAAGCAGCAGAGGCAAATGGTTTGGGTGTGGCTTTCTTTTATTACACCACTTTATGGGATGTGGCTCCCGAACCGGCTAATCAACGTCAAGCTGTTTTTCAATCTCTTTTTGCGACTCCCGCGCCTCGAAGTTTATCGCAAAAGTTTATGCCAGTTCCCTCGACTCCTGCCAATTTTCCTAACCAACCATCTCCTTTAAGCCCCAATTCCCAGCCTAACTTACCGCAGGATAACTTTCCCTCAGAACCGACTTTGTAGTCAATCAACACTTTGACCGAAAATAACAATGCAAGGACAGTGGTGTCGTCTAGCGGGAGACGAAAAGACTTACCCTTAGAGGGGTTCAACAAAGCCCACGAATTTGAAGTAACTCCTCCCACGTTAACCCTTTTTGAAGGAGGCCGAGAGCTACAGCCGAAACTTTTCGCATCGTAAAATGGCTGCGAACAAAGTTATGAACCATCCAAAAAATATCTAGGACTCGCTGTAATCCCACAAGGGAGCATCTCACTTATGCAATGATGATCTTGCGTAGATAATCTTGAATAGTGCTAATATAGTACAAAAACTTGCTCTGTCCATTGTCACTATTGCAACTTAATTTGTAGCATCTTACAGATTTTTTCAGTTAGGGAAGGGGCGATCGCTTTTTTTCTGGTTGAGAAAGGAAAGGGCGATCACTCTGTTAAGTTTGTCAGTTTTTATCCCAGACTAGATCCGCAAATCTCAATAGTCTGAAGAAATAAGCATCGGTTCTCCCGATTGTTGACAGGAAAGACCCAAAGCCGTCAAAATTTCTACCAATTTTAGCCCTAGTAAAGCCTGGTCAAGGTTCGGGGGAAGGGATTCACTAACAGCAGCCAAAAACTGGTGACAAACTTGCTGTAAGGGTTCAGCAGAGGGAACGACAATGGGGATCGTTTCCTGTGCAACGGGGATAAAGGCATGGTCGCGGTGTTCAAATTCTCCTTTTTGCAGAATAAGTGGGTTAGGGGCTAATTCATCAAAAATCAAACTACCCTGACTACCGACAATTACCAAGCGGCGTTGTTTATCGGGATTCAACCAACAGAGATGCAAAGAGGCTTGAAAACCACTGGGATAACTTAGATTTGCCCAAACTAAATCAGCTACATTTTCCTGTAGCCAGTAACGACCTTGAGCCTGTACCTGTTGAGGAAATTCTCCTAACCAATGGGAGAAAATACAGAGATCATGAATAGCCAAATCCCAAAGAGCATCCACATCTTGACGCACAGGGCCTAAATGGGTACGGCTACTGTAACCATAGCGCAGTTCTCCCAACTGACCCGATTCAATGATTTCCTTGCCTTGTTTGATGGCCGGATGAAAGAGATAGGTATGATCAACCCAAAGATGACGTTGTTGCGCTTGAGCTAGTTGGATTACTTGTTCACACTCAGCAACGGTTAAACAGAGGGGTTTTTCCGCTAGGACATGACAACCCACTCTTAAACTGGCCATAATTACGTCATAATGGCTACTAGCGGTTGTCGTGACAATTACTGCGTCCAGGGCAGTTGATGCCAGTAACCCTTGCCAGTCAGTCGTTAAAAGGATCTGAGGATCTAGATTAAATTGTTGTTGACAGTCTGCTAAGGCTTGGGGATAGGGATCGGCGATCGCCGTTAAGGTAACGAAGGGATGCTGTAACAACAAACGCAGAAAATGTTTGCCCCAACGACCCACACCAAAAAGCGCGACACGAATCTGCATAAAGTATCAATTGAGCTAGGGAGAAATTGGAACAAAAGTCCCTGATTTGTAGTCTAGAGCGAAAGGTGTTTATTGCCAACCTAGAAAGTATCGTTCCAATTCGCTGTCCTTTGATCTGTGTTAGTGCAAGACAAGGCCCACAAGTTTTTCCGTATTAATCTAAGATTTAAAATTTCTTTTTGAAAAACTTCCATATTTAGCGTTCAGGCTTTATCATTAGAAGTCCCACACACTAGATATGGAACTTGCCTCGGCAAGTCGGACGAATGAACCATTTATTTGAATGGCAGCAAAGTGGTGTCGATGAGCAACTCATCCACCTCAATGTCACAACTCTGGCGGGTACTGATCCGACCGAACATTTACTTTACGCCCCGGCCCTACCACGCCGCAATGATGGCCGGGTGAGTGATAGTATTCTCAAGCGTTACGAGCACGTTGCGGATGGTGGTTGGTGGTGTTCTGGCATTGATTTATTGACTGGGGAAGAGGATCTTTGGGGTTGTTTTAAGCCCAATTCCCCTCGTCTGCATTCTGAGCGCGGAAAAGTTATTAAATATGAACATCCTCCGAAAACGCCCACGGGTATTTTTGCGTTAAGAGTTCCTTTTCATCTTTGGCAACGGATTGCTAACCGTTTTGGTCTAACGGTTTCCCTTACGGATCAAGATCATGAACAGCCTGATTTTGGCTTTTGGCAGTGGTTGATGAATCACCCTGAAATTCCCCTTTGTATTACCGAAGGCGCGAAAAAAGCAGGGGCCCTATTAACAGCCGGTTATGCGGCGATCGCCTTACCAGGGGTACACAACGGCTATCGGACACCCAGGGATGAAAGCGGCAAAAGAATTGGCAAATCCCATCTCATTCCCCCCTTACAAAAATTAGCTACCCCGAATCGAGAAATTTATATTGTTTTTGATCAAGACAATAAACCGAGTACAGTGCAATCGGTTCATACCGCCATTAAACGGTTAGCCTATCTCTTTGCCCAGAGTCAATGTCGAGTCAAAATTGTGACCTGGGAGCCGCAACTCGGCAAGGGAGTGGATGATTTAATTGCTGAACAGGGATCAAGCTACTTTGATCAAGCTTACGAAAAGGCCCTCTCCTACGACATTTGGCAGGCCCAGAGCCTCAACCGTCTTACCTACGCGCCGAGTTTGATTCTTCAGAACCGTTATCTACCGGATTTAAACATTCCTGAGCAGACCCAGTTTGTAGCCATTCAGTCCCCCAAAGGCACTGGCAAAACCCGTTGTTTGGAAACCATTGTTAAACGAGCGATCGCCCGTCATCAACCCGTATTAGTGATTGGCCATCGCGTTCGACTGGTACAGGAACTCTGTCAACGTTTTGGACTGGGTTATATCAGTGATCTTAAGGATAATCCTGTTGGGCAATTACGGGGCTATGGACTCTGTATTGATTCCCTGCATCCCCAATCCCAAGCCCAATTTAACCCCCAGCAATGGTCAGATTGTTTAATCATCATTGATGAAGTAGAACAGGTTCTCTGGCATATTCTCAATTCTGATACCTGTCGCTCCCATCGGGTTAGTATTCTCAAATCCCTGAAACTGTTGCTGCAAAATACCCTCGGTGGAGAAGGCCAGCTTTATGTTGCTGATGCGGATTTAAGTGATATTGCTCTGGATTATCTGCTCAGTCTCTCTGGTATTCCCCTCACGCCCTACCTGATTCAGAACCAATGGCAACCCAGCGAAAAGGAAGCTTGGACGGTCTATCACTACGACGAGAATGATCCTAGACGATTGGTGAAACATTTAGTTCAACATATTCGAGCAGGGGGCAAGCCTTTTGTTTGTCTGTCTGCCCAAAAGTTAACCAGTGCCTGGGGAACCCAAAATTTAGAAGCCTATCTCCAAAAACAATTTCCTGAAACCAAAATCCTGCGATTGGATGCCGAGTCTTTAGCCGATCCCAGTCATCCTGCCCATGGTTGTCTGGGCCAATTAGATAAAATACTGATTAACTACGATGTGGTCTTGGCTAGTCCGGCCATTGAAACGGGAGTCAGCATTGATTTAAAAGATCACTTCACTTCGGTTTGGTGCATCGCCCAGGGGGTGCAAACTGCCACGACTGTTTGTCAGGCCTTAGGACGAGTGAGAGACAATATTCCTCGTCATCTCTGGGCCGCAGGCTACGGATTTAATCAAGTTGGCAATGGTTCTACTTCTATTCCTTCGCTTTTAACCTCTGGCCATCGCCTGACGGAGTTAAATATTCGTTTACTACAACAGTGTGATCTGGAAAATTTAGACGATCTCGATACAGGCTTTCAGGCGGAATCTCTGCTCTGTTGGGCCAAGATGGCGGTGCGAATTAATGCAGCCATGCTCCACTATCGAGAGTCGGTTTTGGCCTTACTCCGAGCGGAAGGTCATGCTCTAACGATCTATTCACCGGCCAACAAAGGCAAATCTAGCCCAGAAAAACAGCTTAAAGATAATCAAGAGAGTTTACTGGCTCAACAGCAATTGACCGATGCGATCCAGGCAGTGCGAGAAGAAAACTATCAAGCTGAATGTGAGGCGATCGCGACGGCAACGGCATTACCTGAGTCGGATTATCAAGGGCTGAAAAAACGACTGGTGAAAAGTCCCCAGGAACGGCGGGCAATGCGGAAGTTTGAAATACAGGCACGCTATGGTTTAACCGTTACCACCGAACTGGTTAGCTTGGATGATCAGGGCTGGTATCAAAAACTGCGACTGCATTACTTTTTAACGGTGGGCCGTTCTTTTCTAGCGGATCGGGATACCAAAATTGCCAGGCTATTAATTGAACAGGGTCATGGTAGTCTCTTTCTTCCAGACTTTAATCGTTCTCAATTAGGGGCGGCGATCGGCACAATGGAGGTTTTAGGCATTAAAGTCCTGTTAGCCAATCCACAACGAGAACTCTGTCCCCTGGATAGCGATCTTCAAGCCCTTGCTAATATTGCGATCCAAAACCGTGCCGATATTAAAAATATTCTGGGAATCGGGATTGCTAAAAATGCCAGTCCGATCACCATTGTGCGTCGCTGTTTGGAGCAAATTGGCTATGGTCTAATCTTACTCAAAACCCGAAAAATCAATCGCAAAACGGTGCGGATCTATCAACTGGTTTCTCCTCAGGATGGCCGAGAATTGGTCTTTCAACGCTGGTTAGAACGCGATCGCCAATTACCTGGCAGTTCGGAAGGATGGTTTGAGGACTATTGGAAACAGTTCCAACAAACTCCCAAGGTAACTGAAATGCAAACGCCCTATGTACAGTTATCCCTTGCTTTGGATTGATCAGCGATCGCGGGTCAAGTAACGGTGTGCGGGAGTTGCTCTAGTTGTCGAAGTTTTATTAACATTCTGGGACTTGACGAGTTAACGCTTTGATATACAGTTAAAGAATAGTTAACTTTCGTCAGACCATTGTGTTTCAGCTAGATAGCGTCCTAGAGCAACTAGGTTACAGTCAATCCGAGAACTATAAACGTGTCGCCGATCTTAATTCTCAAACGACGCACCTTTTTCGTGGGATAAAAAAGACTCAGCAAATCGAAGGTTGTTACACCTTTCATACCAGTCGGGATGATCAAGTTCTGCCGATTCGGGCTGCGGTTTATGTTGCCGAAGCGGATACGGAGGAAGAAGCTAGGGAAATTCACAAACAGTTATGGAATTTTAACAATGCTCCCTTTTTAATTGTGGTTTTGCCTCATCAAATTAGGGTTTATACAGGCTTTGAATATTCTGAAAAAGAGAAGAAAAAAGGAGAAATTAGAAATCCCATTGAAAGTTTGGCAGAGATTAGTCAAGTCCTGACATCTTTTTTCGCTGACTCGATTGATTTTGGGACAATTTGGCAAAGCGACGAAGCCCAGCATCTTGATCCCAGTAAGCGAGTAGATTCTCGTTTATTAGAAAATCTAAAAACCTTAGAAAATTATCTAGTAACAAAAGAGAATTTACAACAACCGATTGCTCAGGCTCTGATCGGCAAGTATATCTATATTCAGTATTTACGAGAAAGAGATATTCTTTCTAAGCAGTGGTTGTCAGAATCTAATATTGATTTAGATAATGTTCTAGGTCGGAATGCTACTGTTACAGAATTAAAAAAGTTAGTTGATAGATTAGAAGAAAGGTTTCGAGGTAATATTTTTCCTTTGCCTTTTAAAAATAGTCTTTCAGACGAAAGCGTATCAATAGTGGCTTCTATTTTTAAGGGCGATGAATTATATATTACTGAAAAAGAGAATAAGACATTAAAACAGCTTCATCTTGATTTTAAAGCCTATGATTTTTCCTATATTCCCATTGAAACGCTGTCGGCAATTTATGAGCAGTTTCTTCATTCTCAGGGAAAGGGGAAACAAGATGGCGCGATTTATACTCCTGAACCTGTTGCTGATTATCTGATATGTGAGATGAATTCAGTTAAACCATTAGAATTAGGTATGAAAATTCTCGATCCTTGTTGTGGTTCGGGGATTTTCCTGGTTTTAGTTTATCGTAAATTAATTGAAAAAGCATTAGAAAAAGGTGATGGCAAATTAGAACCGTTTGAGTTAAAGAATATTTTAGTTAACAATATTTACGGTGTTGAGCGTAATCCAGAAGCTTGTTATATCACTGAATTTAGTCTGCTCTTAATGATGCTGAACTATATTGAGCTGCCCGAATTACATAAAAATGAAGATTTTAAATTTCCTTCATTACATAATAAAAATATTTTTGTCTGTGATTTTTTTAAAAATCAGTCTGATTTTTGGCAATTAAATAAATCTTTTGATTGGATTATTGGTAATCCTCCCTGGAAAGAAATTAAGCCCAAAGATACGGAAGAAGATTGTGCCAGAGATTGGATCAAGGATAATTTAAAGGATAGACCAGCAACAGGAAATAGAATTTCGGAGGCATTTACCTGGCGAGTAATGGACTTATTAGATGCTGATGGATTGGTAGGACTTGTCACACCTGCGATGAGTTTATTTAATCATGAATCAGAAAAATATCGTCAGAATTTTTTTGTTGCAGCCAAAATCTTCCGTGTTACTAATTTTACAAATATGCGCCAAGTGCTTTTTAGCCGAAGGGCCGTCGCTCCTAGTGTAACTTTAATATATGCACAAACTGACCCAAATGAAAATAAACCCGATATTCTCCATTACGCTCCATTCGTAGCAAATCAAGTTTCTAATATTTCTTTTATTAATCACAAGAAAATCAAAGAGGAGAAAAAAATTACATGGTCAATCACAATTAATGAAAATGAAATTCAAAGCGTTTCTTATAATGAAATTGAACAGGGTTTAGCCGAAACTTGGAAAATTGCTTTATGGGGAGACTATAGAGACAAAAAAGTAATTGAATATATAAAACGGCTATTTCCGTTAACATTAGGATGCTTAGAAGAGGAAAACTCTTGGCATTTACATCAAGGAATTCAACTAAGAGAAATCCCAACTGATGAAAAGTTATACCATAAACCAGAATTACAAGGGAAAATGGTTCTTGATGCAAAGAAAATGTCTAAGTCAGGTTATCGTTTTTCTTTCCCTCAAATAGCACTAAACAAGGTTATCACAGAAAAGAATTGCTATATTAGGAAACAAAGTGGAGACATTGGTATTAATATTGTAAAAGCCCCTCACTTTGTTATCAATCCAAATTATTGCGCTTATAGTGATCAAGATTTTGTGATACCACATTCTCAAATAGGAATGTCAGTAACATGGGATGATAGCCGCCACTTACAGGCTATTTCGGTGCTAATTAATTCTAGTATTATTCAATATTATCTTTTCTTTTGTAGCCCTTCATGGGGAATAGAAAGAGATAAGGTCTATTTAGAAGATGTAAAAAAAATTCCAATCCCAAATTTATCTCAAAAACAAATTGATGATCTGGCTATTTTGCAAGAACATTTAGCTAGTGAGGAGTTATTTGGTAAAAAAAATAATCTTCAAGAAATTCTAGACTCCGAGGTTAACCATATTCTTAAGATTCCAGACACTTTAAGAATTGTATGTAAAGAATTTATAGAAATTCGTCTAACTCTCAGTCAGGGAAAAACAAAAACCATTGCCACTGAACCACCTTCGATTCAAGAAGATTTGCCCAACTATGCAGAGCGTCTAAGATATGAACTGGATAATTTTGTCGAAGGTAGTGATATTCGTCATGCTATTTCTATTACTACCTCTGAAAATTTAATTGTTTGCACAGTCGAGCTTTATAATTCTGAGACTCAAATTCCTGTAAAAATTAAGAAGGCCGATGCACAAGATTCTCAGTTTCTTGAAGAAATTCAGCAAAAACTTAGACAACAATTTAGCCAATGGGTTTACATTCAACGCGGTATGCGCCTTTTTTCTGATACTCAAATTCATATTTGTAAAAGTCCCCGCCTTATTGATTGGACACAAACCCAAGCAATGTATGATTCTGATGACATTATTGCTGAAATGCTAAACAGGAGAAATTATTAATGACACAACCACTATCTATTAATGAAGGAGTTAAAGGATACTATGAAAAAGGCTTTTTTCGTAGGGATTCCCATCAGCTAATCGCTTGGGGATATATTGCTATACGAGCTACGATAAATCCAGAAATAGACGAACCAACCATTACTGATTTTCTGGTCAGAGCAATGAAAGAAAAATTAAAAGACCCTTATCTTAATGATAGGTTTATGCGATACTCTGTCCATGAAAATCCACCAATACCAACGAATGGGAGAATGGGAAAAGATAGACCTATGCCAGATATTATCGTTGAATCAAATACTCCTAGAACAATCCATCCAGAGTATGTATTTGAAGCTAAACGCCTTGCAACGTCAGGCTATCCCATTGGTAAATATTTGGGTAAAGATGGTTTACAACTTTTTATTGATGGTATTTATGCCTGTGATTGTCCCGAAGTCGGAATGATTGGTTATGTTCAAAAAGGCACGTTTGAGCATTGGGAAAAAGAACTTTGTCAAAAATTGTCGATTACAACAGAGTTGTTGACTAAAAATAAACCCCAAAAAATCATAATTATTGACGATTTAGAATACGAATGGGTAAGTGAACACGATCGCAAAATAAACAAACCTGTCACGGTCTATCATATTTTTCTGGATTGTTCTTGAGATATTTGTAAGGAATAAGAAAAATATAAAAAATTAGTTGGATAATTATGGTCTATCGGTTAGTCATTTCTCCCCCTCTAATAGGACAAAATCAGGTCGCGCTAAATGCAGAACAAATTCATTATTTATGGTGGGTTTTAAGATTAGAAGATACTGATCGCGCATTAGGCCCCATTAAACAGTTATAATAATAGTGAAAATCTTCTTCTATTAAAGACAAATTTTCATCAAACGCATCGTCGTTGTTTCTGGCGCGATCGCCACAGTTTGCATGGTCAAGCGTTGGGCAGGCTGAGATTGAAGAGGGCGTTGAATCAGTGCAACCATTTGTAAAACCTCCAAAACTTTGGTTTCTTGGGGGGTGAGTCTTCCTATCTCCTATAGTTGCCTGATAAACCTGAATTTGTAAAATACCAATTTCTAAAGTCATTGATTAGTTACATCTATCTTTCTCTATCCATACAGGGCTTTTAATAGAGTTTTGTCTATGTATAAATTTGACCAAGTCCTTGTTGGTGCATCCAATCTAATAATCGTTCTTTTAGGATTACGAAGGATTAAGGGCTTCAATTCCTCTTTTTTAAAGCGTTCTGAATAGCGTCGGTTTCATGATCAATCTGCGATCGCTTTAACCAATTTTACTCTTCCTCTTGTTAACCTAATTGGATAGAGCGGCGATCGCTGCAATTCATTAAATCTAGCTCCCAGCCCCAACAAAACAAGTTAGAATTTAGGATACTCAACCCTTTGTCTCTCCCTATAGATCCGTGACAGAAGCCAAAAGTTACAAAAATACGGTTAACCTGCCCCAAACTCAGTTCGATATGCGGGCCAATGCGACGAAACGAGAACCCGAAATCCAGCAATTTTGGCAGGATGAACAGATTTATGAAACCCTAGCCAACGAAAATCCGAAAGAGCTATTTGTACTCCACGATGGCCCGCCCTACGCCAATGGTTCGCTGCATATTGGTCATGCTTTAAATAAAATTCTCAAAGATATTATTAATAGATATAAACTTTTGCAAGGTCATAAGGTTCGTTATGTGCCTGGTTGGGATTGTCACGGGCTACCCATTGAATTAAAAGTTTTACAAAGTTTAAAACAAGAAGAACGTCAGGCTTTAACCCCCTTAACCTTACGTCAAAAAGCTAAAGAATTTGCCCTTAAAGCTCAACAAGAGCAGGCGATCGGCTTTCAACGTTATGGGGTCTGGGGAGATTGGGAAAATCCCTATTTGACTCTAACTCCAGAATACGAAGCGGCTCAGATCGGAGTCTTTGGCAAAATGGCTCTGAATGGCTATATTTATCGCGGTTTAAAGCCTGTCCATTGGAGTCCTAGTTCTCGGACTGCCTTAGCAGAAGCGGAATTGGAATATCCCGAAGGTCACACCTCTCGCAGTGTTTATGTCTCTTTTCCCATTACCCACGCAGGGGAAAAAGTTGAAGATTTATTAACACCCTATTTACCTGATTTAGGGGTTGCCATTTGGACAACAACGCCCTGGACTTTACCTGGTAATTTAGCAGTTGCTTTAAACCCAGATTTAACCTATGCGATCGCCGAAACTGATCAACCAATTTGTCAACAAAAATATCTGATTGTCGCCCTAGATTTAGTGGAACGATTATCAACTCTTTGGGAATGTAATCTAACTGTTAAAACGACCGTTAAAGGTGTAGATTTAGAGCATACCCAATACCGTCATCCCCTTTACGATCGCCAAAGTCCGATTGTGATTGGTGGTGATTATGTGACCACTGAATCAGGGACGGGTTTAGTTCACACGGCCCCAGGTCACGGTCAAGAGGATTATATTGTCGGGCAACGTTATCATTTACCGATTTTGTCCCCTGTGGATGATGCGGGCAATTTAACCGCAGAAGCGGGACAATTTGCGGGTTTAAATGTCTTGAAAGATGCCAACGAAGCGATTATTAATGAGTTACAAAAATTAGGAGCATTACTGAAAGAAGAAGCCTATCAACACAAATATCCCTACGATTGGCGCACTAAAAAACCGACTATTTTTCGTGCTACTGAACAATGGTTTGCCTCGGTAGAAGGATTTCGTGAAGCTGCTTTAGCTGCCATTAAATCGGTTAATTGGATTCCCGCCCAGGGAGAAAATCGCATTACGCCCATGGTCTGCGATCGCAGTGATTGGTGTATTTCGCGGCAACGGTCTTGGGGTGTGCCGATTCCAGTCTTTTATGACGTAGAAACGAATGAACCTTTGCTAACAGAAGAAACGGTTAATCATGTACAGCAAATTTTCGCTGAAAAAGGTTCCGATGCCTGGTGGGAACTATCCATAGAAGAGTTATTGCCCCCTAGTTATCGCAACAATGGGCGCGAATATCGTAAGGGTGAAGACACGATGGATGTCTGGTTTGATTCGGGTTCTTCCTGGGCGGCGGTGGCGCAAACTCGACCTGAATTAAAATACCCTGTTGATATGTATTTGGAAGGTTCGGATCAACATCGCGGTTGGTTTCAATCCAGTCTTTTAACTAGTGCGGCGGTGAATGGTATTGCTCCTTATAAAACGGTGTTAACTCACGGTTTTGTGTTGGATGAAAAGGGTTTTAAAATGAGTAAATCCCTGGGCAATGTGGTTGATCCTAATCAGATTATTAATGGCGGCAAAAATCAAAAACAGGAACCTGCCTACGGAGCCGATATTTTACGGTTATGGGTAGCTTCGGTTGATTATTCTAATGATGTTAATATTGGGCCAACGATTATTGGACAATTGGCAGATGCTCGCAATAAAATTCGTAATACAGCCCGCTTTTTGTTGGGAAATTTACATGATTTTAATCCCCAAACTGATGCTGTTTCCTATGAGGATTTGCCTGAATTAGACCGTTATATGTTGCATCGCATTACGGAAGTTTTTACTGAAGTAACGGAAGCTTATGAAAGTTTCCAGTTCTTTAAATTCTTCCAAACGGTGCAGAATTTCTGTGTGGTAGATTTGTCTAATTTCTATCTGGATATTGCGAAGGATCGGCTTTATATTTCCGATGCTAATGCTCCCCGTCGTCGTAGTTGTCAAACGATTTTACAGATTGCTTTAGAAAATTTAGCCAAAGCGATCGCCCCTGTCTTACCCCATTTAGCTGAAGATATTTGGCAATTTTTACCCTACGAAAAACCCTATAAATCGGTATTTCAAGCGGGTTGGTTAAAGGCTCACCAGGAATGGTTAAAACCAGAATTAGCTCAAAATTGGGAACAGTTACGCGGTCTTCGTAATGAAGTCAATAAGGTAATGGAAACGGCCCGCACAGGTAAGGCGATCGGTTCTTCTTTGGAGGCCAAAGTGTTGCTTTATGTGGCTAATCCAGAGTTGAAAACTCTATTGCTTAATTACAATTCTACCGATTTATTATCAGGTCAAGCTGTGGATCAATTGCGTTATTTACTGTTAGCTTCCCAAGTGGAGTTAGTGGATTTAGCGGCAATTCAAGCTACTGAATTTAACAGTGAAACCGATAATTTAGCGATTGCTATTGTTAAGGCCGATGGTCATAAGTGCGATCGCTGTTGGAATTATTCCGATACCGTTGGCACATTTAAAGATGATCCCACTATCTGCGATCGCTGTGAATCGGCATTAAAGGGAGAGTTTTAATTAATTTTAGGGAGATAGGGTAAGCAACTATTTCCCTAATTTTGACTTGTTGAATGTTGCTCATCGTTGAGGAATGAGATAAAAATAATGCAAAATAGCTTGATTGATTGCAAAATAAAGATTAATGACTTTAAGTTTACCGATTTAATCCGTTGGTGGGAGGAAGTGGCTTCTAATGGCTAATCAAGAACAGTTAGCACGGCTTAAATACAGTGTTGAGGAATGGAATAAATGGAGAAAAAAGAATCCTGAGATTCAAGTAAACCTCGGAGAAGCCAACCTCAGAGAAGCCCACCTCAGTGGAGCCAACCTCAGAGAAGCCCACCTCAGAGAAGCCAACCTCAGTGGAGCCAACCTCAGTGGAGCCAATCTCTATCGAGCCGACCTCATTGGAGCCAACCTTTATCGAGCCGACCTCAGTGGAGCCAACCTCAGAGAAGCCAACCTCATTGGAGCCAAACTTATTGAAGCCAACCTTAGTGAAGCCAATCTCATTGAAGCCAATCTCATTGAAGTCAACCTCAGTGAAGCCAACCTCAGTGAAGCCAACCTCAGTGGAGCCAACCTCAGTGGAGCATTCCTCAGTGAAGCCAACCTCTTTGGCACTGACCTCAGTAGAGCCGACCTCATTGGAGCCATTGCTTTAAACACTAACTTTACCCGTGCCAACTTAACAGGGGCTTGTATCCAGGATTGGAATATTAATCAAAGCACTATTTTTGAAGAGGTGATTTGTGATTACATTTATTACAAAATAGATGAGAAAGGAACTTATCAAGATCGTCGTCCCCATGATCTGAATAAAATCTTTAATGCTGGTGATTTTCAGCGATTAACTGAAACCGCAAGAGATACTATTGACCTGATTTTTAGTGATGGCATTGACTGGAAAGCCTTTCTTGAATCATTTCACGGCTTACAAATCGAATCTGAAAACAGTGAACTGTCCATCGCAGGCATCCTCAAAAAACGAGATGGAACTTTTGTTATTCAAATTGACGCGCCCCAGGATACAGATAAAGCAGAGCTAGAAAATCGTTTTTATCAAGTTTATGAACAAAAATTAGCCTTAATTGAACAAAACTATCAAGCCCAACTAGCCAATAAAGAGCAGGAAATAACCAACAGAAATCGAGAACTTCAAATTTATCGAGAAAAAAGCACCGATATGGCAGAAATTGCTAAACTATTAGCAAATAGACCTATGACCATTGAGGCAAAAGCGGTGTCCTACGGCGAAATTAAACAAGCAGGAAACTTTGGAGTGGGAGTTAACCAAGGCGAAATAAAAGATAACGCTAAAATTGCGGGTATTCTCAACGAAGCCGAACAGCAAAACCTAACCGAAATCATTACCGAAGTCCAAGCCATTATTACGCCTCTCGCCCAAACCTATCCCAACGATAAAACCATGCAGGGGATTAAGACCATTGAAGTCATTAAAAACGATCCCAACTTAAAGCAAAAACTGATTAATGCGGCTCAAAAAGGTGGCCTCGAATTTTTGAAAAAATCCTTTGATAATCCTGTCGGAGCCTTGATTGGCGGTGCAATTGAAGGTTGGATGGGAAAATGAACCATTTTTCTTTTGGCACATTTAAAGATGATCCCACTATCTGCGATCCCTGGGGCGCGGCTTTAAAAGGGGAATTCTAGCTAAAATGGGGAGATAAACCACGTCCATTTTGGGAACTGTAGTTTTTTTAGATACATTCCAGAAGTCCCCCTTTTTAAGGGGGATTTAGGGGGATCGCCTTGGGACATTAAAAAACTACAGGTTTCGAGTTAGACGGGGTTTAGAAATAAGAGTTATTTCCCTGACTTTCTAAAAAAGGAGAAAAAATGATCAGTTTATCTAAACAAGAATTAGCTCTTCAAAAGCAGATAGATAAAACCTATCAGGAAACCTACGAATATGAGGATTTTATTCAATCACCTCCAAATGATCTTATCGCATTTAATGAATTACGCACCTGTGCAGAAATTTGTGAGCTATTTTCTCAACAAACGCTAGAGGCTAATTCCCTATTTCAACGCAAATTAAATTGGAAGGAAGCAGAAAAAACCCGTTTTATTGATAGTTTGATGAAACAAATTCCTATTCCTAATCTGTGTTGGAGTTGGGACTCTAAAACAGGCCAACGTTTTATCGTTGACGGTTTCCAAAGAATTACCACAATTGTTCAATTTCTGTCACAACCAGACTGGCAATTATCAGATTTACCTGATGTTGATTTTCGTATTCGAGGTAAGAGCGTTCAAGAGATTCAATATCAAACTCCCCATTTATATCAACAAGTAGAAAACTTATCATTACCCATTACAGCTATTTATTTTGACTCGACTCAAGAAAGTCATCTGGATTATTTATACACCATTTTTCATCGTTTAAATACAGGAGGCACTAAATTAAATAATCAGGAAATTAGAAATTGTCTCTATCAAGGTAATCTTAACCAATTATTAAAAAATTGTAGCAAGCTAAAAACCTGGCAACAAATTTCTCCCTTTCGAGTACGACAAAAACAACATCTTAAGGATGAAGAATTTATTTTACGTTTTTTTGCTTTTTTTGATGACTACGAACAGTATTCTGGAACATTAACACAATTCCTTAATCGGTATATGTATAAGAATAAAAATCTTGAGTCGTCAATTCTTGAGCAAAAAATTAATATTTTTAAAGAGACAATAACCTTAATTGATAGTAATTATTTGCCCGAAAAATTATTTTTCTATGGACAAAATATAAGTGCATTAATTTTGGAAGGAATACTTATTGGTATTGCCAAAAATTTGTCTTTTTTAAAGTCTCAAACACAAGAGGAGTTTAAAGTGCGTTTGCTTAAACTGATTGATTCGGAACCCTATTCCCCTCAGCAGTTAGCAAATGGTTTACTACAGACGAGTAAACTTAAGAATCGCTTAACTATTGCTATTCATATTTTTGGAACTTAAATGACTAATAGCGAAGATATTAAGAATAGCTTAGAAGACTTGAAAGGTCTGTATGAATCCGTTGTGACCAGTGAACTGACAATGGATTTGAAAACAAGACGATTGCAATTTTATTCTAAATTAGCAATTTTAGAGTTGTGTGCCTGGATCGAAGAAGCTCAAGATGAAATCATTTTAGATTATATTCAATTAAATTTGCTGGAGGAATCCAATATAGAAAGTGTTAGAAATATGGTTAGACGAAATCCTAGCTTTGATTATGAGAAATTTAGAGCATTTTTGATTCATATAATTGGTATTATTTCAGTGGAAAGACTAGAAGCAAAATTAAAACAACAACAAGATATTTTGCAGAGAATAAAATCAGAGTTAGGTGCTCTTCAAAAGAAAAGGAATGATCTTGCCCATACCCATCTTAAAGAAATAACACCCAGCTATGATGCTCCTTCTGTAACTTATAACAATTTTCTCAAAATCTATGATCTGTTACAAAAAATTGAATCAGATCTTAATACTTTGTAGTTTTTGGTATATTATCAACATGGGCGACTCTGACATCGTTGGCATATTTAAAGATGATCCCACTATCTGCGATCGCTGTGATGCGCCCTTAAAGGGAGAATTTTAATTAATTAACATAGGGAAATGGTTTTGCAAATTGCTTCTCTATTTACCCTAATTTCTAATTATAAAGAGCTAGAAATTTAAGATTCAACATCTTTTTTGGTTAGCTCTACCTCCTCTTTTTCTTGATTAACGTCACTACTTCCTTTAACAAAAACTGCCACTAATCCAACTAACGTACCAGCAGACATAATTCCAGATGCCCAAGTTTTGCCATTGTAACCAAGATAGACTGAACCAGATAAACCAAAAGTAGCAATTAAAAAACCAGCAATTAAGCCAAGTAAACGGCTCTGATTTTCTCCATTGGCCATTTTATTTTCTATAGAAATCCTATGATCTAGTTGTTTTTCTGCCATTTTTAAAATTCTATCGGCACTACCAGCCAAAACTTTCTCATATCCACCTAATATCTCTGGATGGGGAAGTGGGCCAGAGTATTCTAAAAGCCTTTCCACTCTTTCTAGAGAATTGGATTCCCGATAAATAAGATTTTTAATCTCATCCATTTCTTTCCGAAGTACCTGCAATTGCCCTTCTTCCGTAAAATTATTACTAGATAGCTCCGATGATTCTATTTGATTGGAAAGTGTTTGATTTTCTGTAGAAACATTGGACGCATCCGACTCTTGGGCAAGAGCATCTTGAGCAGAAAAAATATCTTGAGACATTTTGAGAGTCCATGCCTTAAAGCAAATTAGTTATTTTTTGACCTGTGCGTACTGAAAGATTGCAGATTTAATATCCTTTCCTACAGCACTCCAGTCAGAAGCAATAGCAAAAGAGTCAACTAAATTAGCCCGATCCAAAAATAAAAGATCAGAACGATGCAATCTTTTGGTAGATAAAAAATACTTTCGACGGATTGAGGAACGAAGACTATGGGTAGCCCCGACATCAAGTACTCTTGACATTCCATCGAAGAATGAGGAATACAGTCTAGCGTTAAGTGTTTTCATATATCTCCTTAGAACATTTTGCAAATCTCTTTACACATTGGAAAATTCAGAGAAATTTAAGTGTGAAGATGTAGGCCACCGTCTCAATTCTATAGCAAAATAGAAAAATGTCACATAATCGCGGGGGCAATCTTTCTGAATCCGACAGAATTCTCTCCGCGTGGGAACTTTTCCTGAAAAACTGACAGGTGGCGATCGCTATCTAGTAAATACAGAAAAGTGCGTAGGAAAAACGAATATTTCGATATACTGAATGAATTAATTGGGCTAAATTGACCGATGACACTTGCAACCGACCGTCCGATTCAACAGAAGCCGCTCAACTTTAACGAATTTCTAGCCTGTTATGATGGCGACAATCGTTATGAACTGATTGATGGGGAGGTATTTGATTTGGAACCAACGGGTTCACATGAGGAAGTTGCGGCTTTTATCACTACAAAAGTTTGCGTCCAGATTGACCAAATGGGTTTGCCTTGGTTTGTCCTTCAGCGAAGACTATTGCGCCCTGCGAACGCTGGTATGACTGCATTTCGCCCTGATGTGGCAGTGATTGATCGTCGTGAGCTTATTAAAGAGCCGCTCTGGGGCAGTCAGTCTCTCCTAACATTAGGCAGTTCGATTAAATTTGTGGCGGAAATTGTTAGTAGCAATTGGCAAAATGATTATGCGCGTAAAGTTGAAGATTATGCAGTTTTAGGTATTCCTGAATATTGGATTGCGGACTATGCCGGATTAGGCGGTATTCGACACATTGGCAAGTCAAAACTACCTACTCTTTCTATTTGTACCCTGCTAAATGGGGAATATGATATTCAGCAAGTGTGCGGTAATCAAAGCATTGTTTCGACCACATTTCCTGGACTGAAATTAACAGCCGAACAAGTTTTAGGTACTGCTGGCTAAATTACTCTATCTTCGGCGATCGCTCTTGGCATCTGACACCGTTGGCACATTTAAAGATGATCCTACTATCTGCGATCGCTACTCAAAATTAAATTTGGTATAATTTAACAATCTTTAGAGAATCAAATTCAATGAATGCTCTTAAATACAGAACCACCATTAAAAATGGTCAACTAGATTTACCTAATCTTGACTTACCTGAAGGAACGGTAATCGAGGCTATTTTGTTAATGGTCGAATCAAATGAAAGCGACGAAACCGATTATTTGCTCTCGACGGAAGCGAATCGTCAGCATTTAAAAGAAGCGATCGAGTCACTCAAAAATCCGCAAAACTATATCTATGTAAACTCTGCTGATCAAAGATAAAATTTTTTGAATCTTTTTTATTGCCATGCCTATTATTGCTCCTATCTCCCATATTTCTCAACTTTATGAAACTGACCCGACTCTGTGGTTAGAGAAAACGATTGAGTGTTTAAAGAGCGATCGCCTAGATCAACTAGATATTGAAAATCTGATTGAGGAGTTAGAAGACTTGGGTAAACGAGATAGAAATAAAGCAGTAAGTCTTTTAGAACAGATCATTAGACATCTTTTATTGTTACAATATTGGTCAGCAGAGTATGATAATAATGCGTCTCATTGGGAGGCGGAGATAGACAGTTTTCGGACTCAGTTAAGACGACATTTGACCACAACTTTGTATCAATATCTAGAACAAGACTTGAGTATTATCTATCAAGATGCTCGACGATACACTAGTAAAAAAACTCGCTTACAAAACTTACCAACGCATTGTCCCTACAGCTTAGAAAACTTGCTAGATTCTAGCTGGTTGCCCTAAAATAGCTTTATGATTGATCACTTTATTCAGTAATGCTATGGCTCCTCAAAAACAATGGATTTACTCCCCCAGTAAAGCAGCAAAACCCAAAGTTCCCGAATCTCAGAAAGCTCTCATTACCCAAAAAATGACGGAATTGATTGAACAGGAATTCAAGCCTTGTTATATCAAAGAACCGCCTACTGATCATGACTTTAATTATTTAGTAGATCTTTTTGGTAAATGGTATCGGTGCTGGTTTTATATTTGTGGAACCTATAATTGTCCTAGTCCTAGAGCAATGGTTCCTTCCTTTGAGGCAAAGTTTACTCGTTTGGAATATGTTACGCCCACCAGTTTTAATTTGGCTTATTTTCGCCATACGGGGCAATGGTGGGAAGTTTCTACTAATTTAACATTAGAACAAGCTTTGTCTGAAATTAAAACTAATCTGATTTTTCATCCTCATTAATAGAAATAATTACTGGTTATCGTTTACTCATAGCGATCGCATTTAGACTTTACGGTAAATATGAACAATCAGCGATCGCTGTGAAGTGGCCCTGAAAGGTGAATTATAACTAAAAAGGGGAGATAGCGATAAGAGCCACTTTAATTTACAATTTTTTATTCTTATTCGCAGTCAATACGCACGCGTAATATCCGAACAGATGAGCCATCTTGCCTCTTGCGCAACCTGCGGAATGTAGGATTATGCCCCAGACTTCCTAACAAGTCTTTCCCTTTCCTCCACCCGAAGAAACCGTCCACAGGTTATAATAGAGGATTGAGTGTATTGACCCTAACGAGACTATGGCTGAAACTTACCTTTTGGATAAATTGCAATCCGTTGAACAAACCTACCAGGAATTAACGCGCCTGTTAGCCGATCCGGATGTGACGACCAATCCCGAAGAATTGCAACGGGTTGCCAAAGCACGTTCATCCCTTGAAGAGACGGTTAATACCTACGATGAATGGAGAAAGGCTCAGGATGATTTAATCGGGGCTAAACAGATTCTCAAGGAATCCAGTAGCGATCCTGAAATGCGTGAGATTGCCGGGATGGAGGTGGAGGAACTAGAAAATCAGATTCAGGCCTTGGAAAAGCAATTAACGCTTTTGCTGCTTCCCCGTGATCCAAATGATGACCGCAACATTATGTTAGAGATTCGGGCCGGAACGGGGGGTGATGAAGCCAGTATTTGGGCAGGCGATTTGGTGAGAATGTACTCGCGCTATGCCGAAACCCAGGGCTGGAAGGTTTTCTTGTTAAGTGAGTCCTTGGCCGATATGGGCGGTTTTAAGGAGGCAATCCTAGAAATTAAAGGCGATCGCGTTTATAGCAAACTTAAATTTGAAGCCGGGGTGCATCGGGTACAACGGGTGCCAGTGACAGAAGCCGGAGGCCGAGTTCATACTTCCACGGCCACTGTCGCCATTATGCCGGAAGTGGATGAGGTGGAAATTCATATTGATCCCAAAGATATTGAACTGACCACAGCGCGATCGGGAGGTGCTGGTGGACAAAATGTTAACAAAGTAGAAACGGCGGTAGATTTAATGCACAAACCGACGGGAATTCGGATTTTTTGTACAGAAGAACGTTCCCAACTGCAAAACCGTGAGCGAGCAATGCAAATTCTACGGGCCAAACTTTACGACATTAAACTGCAAGAACAACAGGCCGCCGTTAGTTCCATGCGTCGTTCCCAGGTGGGGACGGGAGCCCGTTCCGAGAAAATTCGTACCTATAATTACAAGGATAATCGCGTTACTGATCACCGTTTAGGCCGTAACTTTGTTTTATCAACGGCTTTGGAAGGCGCGATCGAGGACATGATTCAATCCTGTATTTCCCAAGATCAACAGGAACAGTTAGCCGAACTAGCCAACGCCACCAATTAATCTCCCCAATCTCCCCCTCTCCCCCTCTCCCCCTCTCCCCCTC
>Ga0208854_1000049_pt1 | contig 24371 bp, 21 predicted proteins | sample LakMenEpi30Nov11_FD_150748 | JGI IMG/M metagenome (GOLD analysis project Ga0208854, IMG submission 150748) | Freshwater microbial communities from Lake Mendota, WI - 30NOV2011 deep hole epilimnion (SPAdes) | ecosystem: Environmental > Aquatic > Freshwater > Lake > Epilimnion/Euphotic zone ...
TTTAGGTCATTCATTTTTACTGTTGATTCTATCTAAGACAAGACTCCATTTTAGAACTTTATTGACATTTTTTATCCTTGCCCGAAATCAATGCACAAGAACCGATACTAGCTCGCGTGAACTAGTGTTCCTCTTCGACAACCTGCGGAATGTGGGTTTTAACCTGCACTTCCCAGAATAAAGAGGCTAATTAACGTACCACTATTCCACAAACTATGTAAGAGCATGGAGGCCAACAGGTTGCGACTACGGGCATAAACGGTTCCTAAAACCATCCCTAATATCGCCAGGGGTAACACTTCCGACAGATTCAAATGGGCGATCGCAAACACAAAACTGCTAAGAATAATCGCACCGCTCACCGGCAGATAACGGGTTAGGGAAGGCAAGAGAAAACCACGAAAAATAATTTCTTCAAAAAAAGGAGCGGCGATCGAAGCGGTAAAGAAAAAGATGATTAAAACCACTTTATCCTGAGCTTCTAGGGCCAAAAATAACAAGGGATTACTGCCCCCTTGCCCTTGCCAAAATTGCTGATTAATCAGGGAAACTAGCACAACTAGGGGTAACGCTGCTAAATAACCCCCCAGTCCCCACCACCACCACTGACTTTGCCAACGAAAGCTAAACCAATCGGCAGCCAGGGGAAAGAATGGTTTAAGGGAAAAGTACAATACGGATAGTCCGCCCAGGGTCATGGCCAGATAGCTAAAGAGAACATAAATGGCTTTTCCGCGTAGGCTTAAACTACTGGCATCAAGGTGAATCAAGCTTAAAATTAAGGGCAAACCAATCTGGCCGAGGAAAAAAAAGCCAATTCCCAAAACTTGCCAAATGATTTCCCAATCCCAGGGCGTTTGCCAAGGGGATAAATTCTTTAAGGCTAAAATTGCCTGATCTTTTTTGAGGAACCATTGCAGCAATAAAACCAATAATAAGCCAATCCCTAAACTGCCTCCTAAAACAGGTAGAACACTCAACAGGATCAGTTTAAGCAAAGCTTGTTTGGCCCTTTCTTGTTCCTCTTGCTGTAATTGTTGCAATTGCGATCGCTCTTGTCTGACTTGATAGAATTGGGTTAAGGCGCGATCGCGGAACCAACCCGATAGATTTTTCTCTAGGATAGCCTGATCATCGGGACTGACTTGAGGCGATTGCTTCCACAGTTGGAGCAGAATTTCAGCCGTTTTTTGAATCGGTAATAGTTGAGAATTAGTTACTTCTAGGGCAATAATATCCTGCCATTGTTGACGCGCTAGTGAATCCTTACCTTGCTGTTTTGCTAATAAGCCCAGATTCAAAGCCGCTTTTTGACGATTTAAAGTGACAGTTTGTAAAGATGCTTGCATAACTTTAACTTGAGCCGGATTCGGTTCAACCATTGAAACAATGTCCTGAGCATTTTTAGCACCATTCCCCTCTTGTAACGCCGATAAACTAGCTTGTATTTTTTGCTGATTTTTATCAATTTCGGCGATCGCCTCCTGATACTGCTCTGTCGCCACTTGATAGGGATCTTTTCCCAAGAGCAACAACGCTAAACTGGCTTGATTACTGTTTCCCTCCGATTGAAGGGTGGTCGCCTCAAGCATTAAATTCGTCTGGGATAATTGTAGGTTATTTTGTACCTGAGCTTCCGTAAGACTATTGACCAGAGAGAGACAAAACGGAATTAAAGAAATGACAGTAATGAGAATTAATAGTAATCGTTTAATCGTTATTTTAGATTTCATGAAATTTTTAATAAAAACAATAAAAATTACACCTTAAGGATGGGTTTTAATCAAGACAAATTCCCCTGATTTTCCCAAGTTCTGATAATTTTGGTCACTTATTTTGGCGAGGTTAGCAGAATCCAGGAGGAGATAGCCCGATTTGCGGCTTAAATCCTGGATAGTTTTTTCATCTACGGCTAAAATTTGGCGATCGCTGTAAAAATCCAAACTGGTGCGACTATAGGGCATAGAACTATAGATAATTGTATCAGCAGGAGTCTGACTTTTGATCAGTTGGGCAACAGGTTTAACCGCAAAGGCTTCATTGAGTTCCCAATTCCAGAGGGGAGAGAGCATCAGCAGACAAAAAGTACCATACAATCCTAGGATGAGCAGCAAAATAGAACGATATTGATGTTGAAAAAAGTAAAAAGTTGAGCTACCAAAGGTCAAGGCCAAAGCACCAGCAATGAGGATTAAACTGATTTGTTGAGTGACAAAGGTAAAATAAATCCAGCCACCGAGGGCAATTACGGTGCAAAGCAATAACAAATAGCTTAATAGAGAGGGATATTTTAAGTGTGAATTTTTTAAGTGATTGAGATAATTTCCGGTGATTAAGGCAAAGAAAACATAAAAAGGCATGATATACCAGGGTAATTTAGTGGTCATCAGGGAAATAATGCCGAGATAGCCAATACTACCCACTAATGCCAATTTTGCCCAGGTTTGAGAGCGCGATGTCGCAGACACACTTAGTGACCGCACTGCCAAAATGCAACCAGGAATAAAGAAAAATAACCAAGGAATAGCATATTTTAATAACTCAATCAGGTAAAACCAGAATGGCCCCGTATTGCCTTCAACGGCAGTGGAAAGACGATCAAAACTTTGGGAGAAAAAGTGAATTTTAACAAAATCCTGACCATAGTGATGAATTTGTAAAAAATACCAAATCAAGGCGGGTAAAAAGCCGATTAATAATCCCAACCATAAATAAGGATTAAGTAGTAATTTAAATCGTTTTTCCCATAAAATAAAACTTAAAAGAATTGCTCCTAAAGCTATCACTAAAACCCCTTTACTGAGGGAAATTAATCCCAATCCAACTCCGACCCCAACTAACCAGCGCGACGATTTAAAGCCTTTTAATAGACAGAAGATTGCAATTAATAGAAAGGTGTTGATCATCCCATCTAGCATCGCTAATCTACCTAAACGGACAACGGGTAAAAGGGTTAGGTAAACTGAGGCAGAGAAAATGGCCCGATAACGATCAGTCGCAGGCTCTAAAGAGTCTAGTTGTCGTCCAATTAGATAGAGTAAGGGTACGCCTAAAGCCGTAATTATGGCACTGGGTAAACGCGAAGACCATTCATTGACACCACCCCATTGATAGCTGAGATGGATTAACCAAAATAAAAGAGGAGGTTTTAGCCAAAAGGGATGGCCTTGATAGGTGGGATACAACCATTGATGATGGTTAAACATATCTTGAGAAACGGTGGCATAATAGCCTTCATCCCAATCCCGTAGCGGTAATTCACCTAGGGCAAGTAACCAGAGAAAAATGGCTGCTAAGGTAAAAAATATTAGCCAAAATAAATCTGAATTTAATTGAGTTCTATGAGTTTTAAACAAATTTGATAGTCCTGGATAAGTAGCTGTTCTTAATTAAATTAAAGATAGATTTTGCGCTCGATCCCCCCCCTGCTCTCTTGATAAGGCTACTGTGTAAACACATCTTGAAAAAGACAGGCTTTGAGGTTTGATCCCCCTAAATTCTCCAATACTGGTTGACTTAATCCGTTTTATACTCTTTTCCTCCAAAGTTGGGGACAGGGGGCTAAAAATTTAACTTCTTAAAGTGAATGCGGTCTAGTTCACAAACCATGACTTTTCCCGATCATCCAATTACGACGAAAAAAACGAGCCAGAGCAGTTTCCGTTAAGGCCAAATAGATGGGTCTGCCATGAGGACAGGTACGGGGCTGACGGGTCTGTTGCCACTGTTCCAATAGGCTTTGCATTTCTCTTAGTGTTAAAGGGGTACCATTTTTGATGGCCGTTCGACAGGCGATCGCCGCTTGAGCCGTAGCCAAATCTACCCCTAAACTTAATTCCTGTAAAGCTTCAAGACAATCTTCCCGTTGCACTAAAGGAGCCGGAACTGACCGAACTGCCCAGACTGACTCGCCAAAGGGTTCAATATCAATGCCTAAATGCACCAATTTTTCGACCTGGACTGAAGTTAAATAATTGAGCAAAAGCGGAGTGGTAATAGGAATACATTGCCAATTCATCTGTAATTGTTCGTAGAGTACTCGCTCGTGGGCAATATGCTGTTCGATTAGCCAAATTCCCTCACTTACTTCGGCAATAATATAGGTCTGGTTTACCTGGCCGATCGCCTTGAGAGAGATGAGATTAGTTTCTGGCGTTGCTTGGCCGAGTTGACTTTCCAGACTTTGTTCGAGGGGATTAATGCGATAAATCCCGTTAGCTTCGGCGGTTTTCAGTAATTGGGTAACACGCTGTTGTTGTTGGGCAGAAGAGGGATGCAGTTGTAAGCAGGTGTGAACGGCGGTCGTAATTTGCTCTTGCCAAAAGCTCAAGGATTGTAAATAAATTTCTGTTTTAGCGGGGTGACGATTCCAGTCAATTTGATCAGGTTCCACCTGTAAATGTAAAAAACAAACGGGAAAGCGATCGCGAGGTAAGGTGCGATGGAAGGCATTAATTAAAGTTTGTTCCAGTTCAAGACAATGAATCGGGCGTTGATTGAGGGCCACTTTCACCCAGTCAGGACGATGACGATGACAGCGATCGCTTAAGCCAGACCAAAGGGTCAGAGTCCCTGGCCGATTGGGATGATCGGGAATCTCTACCGTACTAGAAAAATGCTGTAGATCCGATGTTTTGACCCCCTTCAAAATTTGCGGCAAAATCTGTCCGGCGGATTGGCCTGGACTCAGGCTCAAACAAAGACGCTCCTTCAGCCAAATTTGCCAGGTGATCTGGGGATGACAGAGGGCCATTTCCTGCACGTATTGTTGAATAGCCTTGATTTGCAGCGATCGCCCCGATAAAGCCTGACGACGCTGGGGGAGATTGGCAAACAAGTTTTTCACGGTTACTAAGGTTCCCACCGCCAGGGCCAAGGATTCCATCCTCTGAACTTCTCCCTGCTGATTGTAGCTGGCTTGCCAACCCACATTTTCTCCCTGGGCTGAACGAGTGGCGATCTCTAACTCTGCTACCTGGCTGAGACTATGGAGAGCTTGGCCCCGAAAACCAAGACTATTAATCTTAAAAAAATCATCTAGGGATTGAATTTTACTGGTGGTGTGGGGAAGAGCGCAGATTTGCAAATCCTCTAAGGTCATTCCCTGGCCATTATCAATTACCTGTACTTGCCACTGTTCGGGATTAAGATAAATTCTAAGACGAGTTGCCCCCGCATCGATCGCATTTTCCACCAATTCTCGTACCACTGCGACAAAGGAATCAATCACTTCTCCCGCCGCAATCAAATTAACGAGATCATTCGGTAAAGACTGAATCATGGCTTCCCATTATAAAGAAAAAGTAGCCCCTGAATCTACTTGGTTTGTAATGACACGAATTGCAAACTGTTGTCCCAAGCCACCATGATTCTAAATTTATTTTTGCGGCCCAAGCCATTGACTGATTTAAGACTGTTTTGAGTACACAATTGGTGCGGCTCTGCGATACAGGTCAAAACAAGTATAGTAATTGAACAATACAAACAAAGAGAGTAATCGCTGTTTAACTTTTCCAGATTGAGTCAGAGGGAATTTAGTTAACTATTATCATCCCACTTTGACAATACAACAGTCTTGTACAAATACAGCGACTAATCTTTTTAGTGAATTTTAGTTTGATTTTTCTACATTATGATAATCTTGAATTTTGTCACGAACTACTTTATCACCTTCGATTTTATCCTGGGCAATATTGTCTCCTCTTTCAGTGGCTTGAACTGTGACAGTCGAGTTTTGAATAAGAACTGAGGCTTTGTGACTTTTGATTGTTTCATCCTCAGATACTTCAGCAATATAAGCTGCAAGAAGATAGAGTTCCTCTTTATAGTTGGTCTAGTTCTTTGCCAGATAAACTATCTTTATCATCAATTTTCTCGACGATCTCTATGATTTGATCTGATATTTCTTCTTTAATGCTTAAAATTTCATCTTCAAGTATATCTCCAATTTGCTGTTGGAAGCTTTCAGATAATTGTTGAATTTTTTTAGAGCGTTTCTGTTTTAGGCGTGTTAATTTATCTTGGATTTTACTCATTTTTAAGCTACTCTCCAAGTTTGGCCAGCCCTTTGCTTATACGCTCTTTTAAATTTTCCCGTTTACGGAGCAGTTTTGGGTCTCTTTGATAAATAGTAAATGGTTCAATACCATTCATTAATAGTTGAACGTCAATTGGCGTTGTCATGCCATCAGGAATAATTTCGCGTATTCCTTCCCTTTCGCAAGCCAAGAGCGTTTGATAGTCAACGGAAAAGTTCGGATGATTTGGAATCGGCACACGTTCTGAGACTTGAAGATTAGCAAAAGTCTCATTAATACTATCCAATTCATAGCGAATGGCAGCGAGGGCATCACGTCTAGTATTGAGTAAGCCAGTTACAAAAATGTTAATTGTTTTTTCTTCAAAATCAGCAACAATTTGAGCGATATTCTCCTTGAATTTTAAAACAACACCACTACGCCAAACAAAATTGTGATCGATAAATTGATTTTGACGTACAATGAAACGAAACACTATACTTTCTGGTAAAAAATCGTAACGATATTGAAATTGCAGAGAGTCATTCCAATCCTGTAGTTTAACTTCTAGAGGAATTTCCTTAGAAAGCAGACTTGGAATAAGAAAACGCTCATTTTTCAGTTCATAACACCACTGAAAAGACTGCATGATGTCAAGAATAAAGCGATGTTTATTGATCGGGTAACGATTACAGTCTAAGATTTTGGTTAGTGAATCGAAAGATACAATGCCTTTATTCTCTCTAATTAAGTAAGAATCGAAAATAGAATAAATCGCTTCTGTTAACCATTTAAAATTGACAATAATCGTATCACTGAGCCGAGAATTATCAAAATAAAGAACAGAACCGAGGTTATGGAGAAAATTAATTAGCAGAGATTGATCTGTTGATTTAATTAGACCATGTTCGGCACAGATTACTTGATAGTCTTCATAGGCAATATAATCTTCATCTAACTGAGCTAAAGTTGCCTTGATTTCAAACCATGTTTTTGGTATTAGATCAAAAATATGAGGAAGAGACGAAATAGTCTGTTTGATAGAATCGCGCAAGCTATCAATTCCTGCACCTGTTAAACAGGAAACTTCAAGAATGGCTTGAATGTTAGGATATTTAGAGAGTAAAGCCTTTCGATTTATATCTAGTGGCTGTTGATCAGATTTGTTTCCTACAATTAAAACAGGGGAATTGCCACCAAATGTTTCTATTATCTTAAGCCAATATTCAGCGCGATTTTCTTCTTCGGAAACACGACTGTTCAATACAAGAATATATAAAGTACGTCTAGTCAAAAAAAGTTGATGGGTTGCATGATAAATTTCTTGACGACCAAAATCCCATAAATCAAGCTTAATTGACTGATCGTTTATATTTAATAACCATGATTTAATGTCAATCTCTCTAGTGATATTTTCGTTTGTATCAAAAGTTCTATCTGTTAACCGTTTAATAAGAGATGTTTTACCAACTGAACCTTGTCCTACAAAAATAACCTTAGCTTCATTCAGAGGTAAAGCTTCATCATCAACAACTTCTGGATTTGATAGTGCAGAATGGTTTGCTACCGCTTGCAATAATTGTTTTTCACTCATTGACTTTTCCGCGAATTTTTTACAAAATTATTATTAAAGACTATTCATCCTAAGTTGTAAATTTAACTTTCAATTACAATAAATAATTTTTAAACACCATCTAAGCATCAATAAAACCTTTTAGAGTAGCAATTGTAATTTTGGCAACAGGATGATTAATCGCTTCTTCTAAAGCCGTCGCACCACCTTCTTTGATGGCATTAAAAGTTCGTTGTTTCAGAGTAGGATTAGCCTCAATACCTTCAATGATTTTAGTACTCATTTGTATTTGTCCCAATGGCGTGCTGCTATCATAATCTTGAGACAGTTGAGCAATCAAATTTTGAATGTCCTGAGCCGATTGAACTAAGTTTTGGGAATAGTAATAAACGATTTTGTCACGACCAATCTTGTCTCCTGCGATTTTGTCACCTGCGATATTATCACCGCCCCCGTCATTTCGTTGGTAAATGTTGGACATTTTCAGCTTTTTACAAAGTAAATCTTATTTCCCTCAGTCTTTGCATAAACAAAACTGGCGAGTTTGGCTCCTATTCTAGCAACAAAAGTCAAGAGAGATCGCCGCCTTCCCAAATCAAGATCACTTAATGGTACGAGGAACTTAACATAACATTACAATTGCGGGGATCAATAACGATGTTTGAGACAATGAACACAATAAGTCGTCATCATCCGATAAATCTATGTCAGACCCCACCATCGAGTCCGTTCTCCACGAAGAACGATTATTTAGTCCGCCACCGGCATTCAGTGACCAAGCCTATGTTCGCAGTGTACGAGAGTATGAGCAACTCTATAGTAAGGCCGCCGCCAATCCTGAACGATTTTGGGCTGAATTAGCCGAACAGGAATTGCATTGGTTTAAAAAATGGGATACCGTTCTCGATTGGCAACCGCCCTTCGCCAAATGGTTTGTGGGGGGCCAACTCAATATTTCCTATAACTGTTTAGATCGTCATCTCACCACCTGGCGACGTAATAAGGCCGCCATTATTTGGGAAGGGGAACCAGGCGATTCTCGCACCCTGACCTACGGGGAACTACATCGAGAGGTCTGTCTTTTTGCCAATGCCATGAAACATTTGGGGGTTAAAAAAGGCGATCGCGTTGGTATTTATATGCCCATGATTCCCGAAGCAGCCATTGCCATGTTAGCCTGTGCCAGGATTGGGGCAGCCCATAGTGTTATTTTTGGTGGCTTTAGTGCTGAAGCAGTTCGCGATCGCCTGGTGGATGCCAAAGCTAAATTAGTGGTAACAGCCGATGGTGGTTTCCGCAAAGATAAAGTCATTGCCCTTAAGGAACAGGTTGATCTGGCTCTAGAACATGGTGCGCCTAGCGTGGAAAATGTATTAGTCGTTCAACGCACCAAAGAAGCGATCGCAATGGTGGACGGTCGGGATCATTGGTGGCACGATCTCAAATCCCAAATGTCGCCTGATTGTCCTGCCGAGCCGATGGACAGTGAAGATATGCTCTTTATTCTCTACACGTCGGGAAGTACGGGCAAGCCCAAAGGGGTCGTGCATACAACGGGGGGCTATAACCTCTATACCCACATGACGACCAAATGGATTTTTGATCTCAAAGACACCGATGTCTATTGGTGTACGGCTGATGTGGGTTGGATTACGGGCCACAGCTATATCGTCTATGGGCCTTTATCTAATGGAGCCACAACGGTTATGTATGAAGGGGTTCCTCGGCCTTCTAATCCAGGTTGCTTTTGGGATGTGATCGAAAAATATGGTGTGAATATTTTCTACACTGCCCCGACCGCAATTCGTGCCTTTATCCGTGCCGGAGATGACATTCCTAATGCCCGTAACCTCTCCTCTCTGCGTTTACTGGGAACCGTTGGCGAACCGATTAATCCTGAAGCTTGGATGTGGTATCACAAAGTCATTGGCGGCGAAAAATGTCCGATTGTGGATACCTGGTGGCAAACGGAAACGGGAGGCATTATGATCACGCCCTTGCCTGGGGCAATTCCGACCAAGCCGGGTTCCTGTACTCGTCCTTTCCCTGGTATTGTTGCCGATATTGTGGATCTAGATGGTAATGCTGTCACCGATGAGCAGGGTGGCTATCTAATTATCAAACATCCCTGGCCCAGTATGATTCGTGATGTCTATGGCGATAGCGATCGCTTCCGTCGTACCTATTGGGAGCATATTCCGCCCAAGGATGGTAACTATGTTTATTTTGCCGGAGATGGTGCGCGACGGGATCAAGATGGTTACTATTGGGTAATGGGTCGAGTCGATGATGTGATTAGTGTTGCCGGTCATCGCCTGGGCACAATGGAAGTGGAATCAGCCTTAGTTTCCCATCGCACGGTGGCCGAAGCCGCAGTTGTCGGTAAACCCGATGATTTAACTGGAGAAGCTATTTTTGCCTTTGTGGTCTTAGAAGGCAGTCAAACCCCTAGTGAGGCTCTGGCAAAGGAACTCAAACAGCACGTTGTCGAAGAAATTGGTGCGATCGCCCGTCCCAGTGAGATTCGTTTTACCGATGTTCTTCCCAAAACGCGATCGGGTAAAATCATGCGGCGTTTATTGCGGAGTTTAGCCTCTGGTCAAGAAATTTCGGGGGACACTTCCACCCTAGAAGATCGTTCTGTTCTCGATAAATTACGCGGAGGAGCCTAGTCATTTTGCCCCCTTTTTTCGGTTTATTTTTAATCCAAATAGGGGGGCGATCGCTCTTAATCATCTACAAAAATGCGATCATATTCGCCTTTCTCGAAAATTCGGTAGATTGGGTTAAGAGGACGTTTGAAAAGGGTCGGTTTCAACGAGAGAATAAGCTTTTCAGGGACTTGTACCTAACGAAAGAATAAGGCTTTCAGGCATTGCTTCAGACTTCTCAAACGTCCTCCAAGGAACGCAACCCGATTAGAACGATCATTTTTACCTTTTAAATGTTGGGCTTCCTATTGTCAACCCAACCTGCGAAGCTATACAATAACGTAGTTACACAAGGGATAAATTGGCTAATTTAGGAGTTATTATTATGCTAGATCAAATGATGAAAATGATGGTAGGCCAGCAAATAGGCTCTTATCGTCTTAATAAGTTTCTTGGTGCAGGTAGTTTTGGCGGTGTTTTTCATGCCAGTGAAATGGTTAGAAATACTTCTGTGCAAGAAGTGGCAGTTAAAGTTATTCCCGAAAGTAGCGATGATAAATTAATTGAGTTACAAGCAGCCAGAAAGTTAGAACATTCTAATTTAATTAAGGCTTATTCGGTAGGTGAATTTAGTTTTATGAATACGGAAATGCTTTATTTAGTGATGGAATTGGCACAAGGTAGCCTCGAAAATCACATTCAAAAAGGCGGTTTATCATCAAATGAAATTAAAAATATTACTGCTCAAGTGGCAAAAGGTTTAAGTTATCTTCATAGTCAAAATAAGGTACATCGAGATTTAAAACCAGGTAATATTCTTAAGGTTAATCAACTATATAAATTGGCAGATTTTGGCTTAATTAGAACTTTAAATAACAAAAGTCATACTCAAACAGTACACAATAGTGGCACAATTATTTATATGCCTCCCGAAGCTTTTAAGGGTGATATTTCCTCAGCTTGGGATATGTGGTCATTAGGTATTATGTTAATCGAAATGACGACTAATCAATTTCCTTATAAATTCAATAATGATATTAACCAATTAATGGCTAGGGTAATGAATTGTGATTTACAAATCCCTAGTTTACCGAGGGAGTTTAAGCCGATTATTGAAGGTTGTTTGCAAAAAGATAGAAGGCAAAGATGGACGGCACAACAAGTATCAAATGCTTTACAACCTGTGGGATGGGATTCTAGCCTGTCACCTCAAAAAATACAAACTTCTAGCTCTTCATCACAAGCAGAACAAACTACAGCAAGAACCTTTGTGCCACAAATTCCATTGAAAACTGCTAAAGCTGATTTTACTCATTTAAATCAATATTTAAAAAATGGACAATGGAAAGAAGCTGATAAAGAAACAGCTAAAGTAATGTTTAAAATTATGGGCAGAGAAAGTCAAGGCTGTTTAACAAAATATGACTGTAAAAATTTCCCTAGTGAAGAATTAAAAATAATTGATAGTTTATGGGTAAAATACAGTAACAGTAAATTTGGCTTTTCTGTCCAGAAAGAAATCTGGCTTGAATGTGGTAGAAAGAAAAATAAGTTTCTCAAAAGAATTGGCTGGACATGGGGAAGGTGGTGGAGAATTGGTGGTTATAACTGGAAATACTACTCATCCCTTACTTTTACTATTGATGCACCTCAAGGACACCTGCCAGCGAGGGCTGGTTGGGTTAAGTTCGGTGGAGTTTGGCAAATACTTTGCTTTGGCATTGCCTTCCGATTCCCTCTGGTAAATATATGGGAGGAGTTGAGACATTCTTTTTTCTTCTCTAAACTATAAGAGACAAGGGGTTAAGACGACTTAAAATACTTGCCAGAAAAAGTCATAGCGCAGTACAAAAAACTGCTTTAGGGGCAGGAATTTAACAAGTTGTGCGTTTAAGATACCAATAAAGCTGGATTTAAGGATACCTAGCAAAAAAGTACAGGTTATTTATTTTTCATTTCATTAGTGTGATCGCTGCTCAATATATCTCAGTCTCAAACGCGATTGCTTTTTCTCATCTATAAAACTGCGATCGCAAACCTCATTTTAACTATATTCTAGGGTTAACTGTGGCGTGAGTATTGACAGAGACCCCATTTTTAGTCTAGAATAGACGACTAGCATTTAGCCTAATTCATTTATTTTTCCTAATAGTAAACAAAATAAAAATTACTTTATTAATTATGCAAGATATACGCTGGAAACAACGTTTAGATAACTATCAAAAAGCAGTTCGTCAACTCACGAAATTTATTGAAAAAGGAGAATTAAATGAGTTAGAAGAGCAAGGAATGATTAAAGCTTTTGAATATACCTATGAACTTGCCTGGAAAATGATTAAAGACTACTATGAAGAACAGGGCGAAGTTAACATTCAGGGCAGTCGAGATGCTCTAAGATTGGCATTTCAAAGGGGGATTATTAAGGATGGCGATAATTGGATGAAAATGATTAAAAGTAGAATAGCAACGGTACATACCTATAATGAGGAAGTTGCTAAGCAAATTATTCAAGATATTCGTAATCTTTATTTTCAGCTATTTATAGAACTTCAAACAAAAATGCAAAATATATGAGCCAATTTGGACTTAAACAAGATACGATTAATCAGATTAATCAAATATTTTCTACCTATCCTGAAATTAGTAAAGCGATTATTTATGGTTCTCGTGCTAAAGGAAACTATAAACCAGGTTCCGATATTGACTTAACTCTTTTTGGCGACAATATCAACCATCATCAACTGCTGGAAATTTTGAACAAGATTGATGATTTACTTCTTCCCTATTTTTTTGATTTATCAATTTTCAATAGTTTGAATAATCCTAACTTGATTGAACATATTGAGCGAGTCGGCATCACTTTTTATAAGCGTGAAGTTTATCAATTACAGGAAAAGGCTAAAGCTGCGTAGGTTGGCTTGAGAAGTGGCGATCTCCTATCACTATTTCTCAAATGCGATCGCCTCTTACCTCTCAGGTCAAAAACTTGATCGCAGACCTCATTTTAGTTCTGTTCTCAAGGGCGATCGCCGATCAGTATGTCTCTGTCTCAAATGCGATCGCTTTCACCGTGCTAGGCTAAAATTGACTTGAAGGTTGAAATTGCCAATAGATAGTGGATAAAAAAGACAAGCTACTCAAAAAAGCCAAAAATAATCCTCAAGGTTTGCGTTTCAGCGAGTTTGAGACACTATTAGGTCTTTGTGATTGGATTTTTGATCATCAAACAGGTAGTCATCGTATTTGGTATTCGCCAACTAAAGTCCGTTTATCTATTCAGCCGACTAAAAATGGGGAAGCGAAAGCCTATCAAGTTAGACAATTTTTATCTTTACAAGACTAATTATATGACTCAAACAAATATTTTCGATGGTTTTACGATTAATCTGTTCCAAGATGAAGATGGAGATTGGTTGGCTCATTTGGTAGAAATGCCAACGGTTTCTGCTTTTTCGGATACTCCCCAAGGGGCTATTGATGAATTGGAATTAGCTTGGCAAGGGGTTAAGGAGAGTTATCGTAAACACGGAGAAACTATTCCTCTTAAACCGATATTAATTAAGGCATAAACAAATAAGGCGATCGCTGCTCAAGATGTCTCTGTCTCAAACGCGATCGCTTTTTATCATCTACAAAACCGCGATCGCCTATTAATATGTCTCAGTCTCAAATGCGATCGCAGACCTCATTTTAACTCTGTTCTCAGGCGCGATCTCCGATTAGATATCTCTCTTTCTCAAACGCGATCGCTCACAAGCTGATTAATGAATAATGCGATCGCCAACTCCTTAGTAAAATTAATCTATTTTTCCCTTGCCCTTCTCCTAAACTCATACAGTTTCATTGAATTGGGATTTTTCCAAACTCCTAAACGCGATCGCTGCTTGATCCCTACGCGATCGCCCCTGACTCTCTTCAGCCCAATGTCCAATTGAATTAGAAGGTATAATTAGGGAAAGTAGCTCTGAAAGGTCACTATCTATGAAACACACCTTCGCGCCCTATCTCAAACATCTGGGGAAGGCTCCATCATTGCCGTTGAGCATCCCGTCGCCGTTGTTATCCAGGTAGCTTGAAGTCCTTAGAATTGTCCGTTTTTCTCAAAAATAAGAAAATTCCCACCATTAAAAGGCTTTTTAATTTGTTCCCTATGGATATGCTTAAATGAATATCCTTCAACGAAATTGATCACATCTTCGATTTCAGCCCAGAAAAAAACTTCATAATCTCCAGCCTCTTGACCTTCTTTCGCTCCTAAAGCTACCTCTAGAAACATTTTGCCATTAGGTTTGAGAACTCGTCCAGCTTCACTGATAACTTTATCAGGCTTCAAGGAGTGGTCGAGAGAGTTCGTAAAAACTATATCAATCGATTCGTCTGCAAATTGAAGATCATGGAAGTCACCACAGACTACATATTTATTTTCTTTGCCTGGATTCAAGTCCAATCCGACAGCAAAACAACCTAAATCAATAAAAGATCTAACTTCGGTTCCGATTCTAGCGGCTAAACAGAGTACACTCAAACCTTTGTTTTGAATATGAGGAGTTAAGCGTTCTTTGAGAACTAGATAATATTTTTGATCGTACTCTTTTAACCAAGAATTGTCCCAATCTAGCATAATTCGCTCTAACTTAGATTTTTGATGACGTAGATAATCTTCATATTTTTCATAAGCTCTGACATTGAACTCTTTGTCTTGAACTTTCCAAGTTTTCCAAGAGGATTCTTTCCAATTTTGCTGGTTTTCTGGCAAAAAAGCCATTCTCCAGGAATATCTTTTCTTCTTGTCAAGTAAATTTTTCAGTCTGAGAGGGTTGGAAATCGTTTTAACAACCTCAGAAACAAACAATTCTAAATAGTTTTGTGGCATATACGTAAAGGGGATGATTCGGAGATACTGCAACTGACACAACTAGCATAGACTAGCGATCTGACAGATGACAAGTGGAAACTTCTGGAGCCACATATAGCAGAAGTCAGAAGTTTGAAGTCAACCCCCCCTTACCCCAATACTACTCGGTTAAAACATATTGAGCTTGCTTGTGCTAAATTATCTAGAGAGCTTATTCAAAGCTAGTACGGAGGAACATGACTAATCCCCCAACCAATACTCCACCCGAATCTCCTACTCCCCAGTCTTTCCTGAGTCGTTTACTCGGTATTTTCAAACAACGCTCAACATTTGAGAGAGATAGTGATCATGGGATGATTCTCTATGAAAATCGTTTTATCTATCCTATCGAGGAAATAATCAAAGATCGCCCCTAATTTTCTTAAACTTAATACCCAAGTCAATTGACAGTATAATAAAGTCAAATGAAGGTTATGAGGACTTTATCCCATGCCGCAAACCCTACTCCAATACAAAACCGTTAAAGATATTTCTCGGCGTTTTCAAGTTCATAAAGGCACAATGCGCGAAATTTCTACCTGTAAAATGAACTTGTTAATCCCGTTGAATTTTACCCCGTATTACGCGAACTAAAACCTGAAACCCTTGCTACAGCGCAAATCTAGAATCTCTGTTCTATATTATTAAAATCTAGCGTTAATCAAAGGTTATTTATTAATGCCCATTGACAATGCCAAATGAAAGAATTTCCTAACTTTATTGTTGTCGATACAGAAGGCAAAGAGAGTTTGCGAGAAATTGCCGTTATTGACGCTCAAGGGCAACTAATTTATGAAGCCTTTGCTAAGGAAAACCCTGAAAATGATGGCAAGCCTCTGAAGGTTAAACCACTCAAACAAATTTTACAGGAATTCTTTTTATTGGCTAATCATCAATTAGTTATCTTTCATTCTGCGAGGCATGACCTCAATGTTTTGCGACAAAGCTGCTATAAAACGGGTATTCCCTATTTTACCCTCTCAACGGATTGCACTTTTGAACTGTCTCAGCAATATCTGCAAGGTTTATCTAATTATTCTTTAGAATATCTCAGTCAAAAACTAGGATTAAAGGTCAATAATCAATATTTTGATCCTGAACAGGCCCACACGGCTCGCTATGATGCGTTATTTACCTATCAACTTTATTGTAAAATCCGCCAGCAAAAAAGTATGAATCAGTCCCCAATTTCTATTAATCCCTTTTCTTCCAGTCGCGTTGATAATCCTTTTCAAGATCATTTAGATTTAAAAAGTATTTATCAGGCGGAATTTGAACGATTAAAATGGATCATTAATGATATTAAACAGGATAAAAATCATCAGTCCAAGGGAGCCGTTGTTATTGGAGAACCTGGTAGTGGCAAAACTCATTTAATGATGCGATTGGCGAAGGAATTACTTCAAGTTAATCGTCTGCTTTTTATTCGTCATCCCAATAATCCTAAAGCGGTACTTTATCATATTTATAGCCGTATTTTAGAGTCTTTTGTCTATAAAATTTCTGAAATAGGTTACACTCAGTTAGAATTTTTATTGGCCCATAGTTTTGTTAAATTAATTAGCCACACCAGTCTGATTTCTCTGAACCAGAAAGATCAGGATATTATGAATGCGGTTAGAAGTAATCCGTTAAATCTCTATGAACATCTGGGGACAGAAACGAGTCAAAAGAAAAAAAGTTACTGGGAACATATTGAAAAACGCACCAATGAATGGTGGATGAGTGAATATGGAATTGCGGGCTACGCGCCTAAGATTATTAAGGGCATTATTAAATTTTGTCGATACAGCGATCGCCGTTATAAGGAATTAGTAACTCGTTGGTTAGCGGCGGAGGAATTAACGGAGGGAGAATTAGAACTGATTGGTTTGGATAACTGGAGTGAGGAACTCAGTAAAGAAGCTTTTTCTCTAGAAGCCATTGCCGTTTTTAGTAAATTATCTCTGTTGGATGAACCCTTAATTATTATTTTTGATCAGTTGGAATTATTAGGATTAGAACAAAATGAAACCTTATTGCTTAATTTTGGTGAAGCCGTCAAAGAGATTTTTACCCATGTACCCAATAGTTTAATTATCCTCAATCTTTTTCCAGATCGTTGGCAACAATTCCAAGGCAAGCTTGATAATTCAATTATTGATCGTGTTTCCCAAAATCAAGTCCTGCTTAACCGGCCAACGGATGAGAAATTAAAGGAAATCCTGATCATTAAAGCCCAAGCCGTTGGTTTGGAATTAGAAAAATTATTTACTGCATCAGAAATTACTAGGATTTTGAATCATGGTTCCATTCGCAGTATTTTGAATAGTGCAGCCGAACATTATCTCCACAAAATTCGGGGTATTCCCCTATCACCGCCGCTAACGTCTTCTCAAACTCATTTATCTTCCATAGAGAAAGAGAATGTCTCTCTGAATAAGCGGCTAACCCAATTAGAAAAAGAGTTTCAGTCTTTTAAACACCTCTTTCAAACCCTCAGTCAAGCTTTATTAGAATTTCCTTCATCCTGTTCTGAATCTACGCCCTCTTTACCGACATCGATTGGCCCTAATTTGGTGCAAGAGTTCCTGATAAAAAATCGTCTAATATTAGAGCAGGATTACGACAAACTACAGATTATTACTGACACCGATGATGTGGGTAAATTTAAGGTCATTACCGAAGCGTTTCAGTTAGCAGGTAATTTTACCATTGATTATCTTCGCTTTGGCAAAAAAAAATTGCCCGAACATTTAGTCATTCAACATCAGCATCACCGTCAAGCGATCGCCTTTCTCAATTTAGATGGCACTTTCTTTACTAATCGCATTAAAAATTTCAACGAATTGGTCATTCTGCACAAGGATATTCAGTTTAGCATCTGGCGCGATCGCCGTAAAGATAAGATTATAGGTAAAGTAGGCCAAGAAGAAATTGAGAAACTGAAGAATGCGGCTAATGGTCGTTTCTGTATGATGGAAAAAGAAGATCGACTTGACTTTGAACTACTTTATAAGCTGGTCACGGATATCTATAATCGGGATTTAGAAATAGATCTCGAAAAAGCCCTCTCTATTGTTACAATAGAACTCCAAAATAGTTGGTTAATGGAAATCTTACTTGACCCCTCTTAGGATGACCTAATTATCTCAAGCTGAATACTTAATGAATGCTTAAACAAAGTATAATTTGCGAGACTATAAAACTTTTATGAATTTTTATGAATTTTTATGAATTTTTATCGAGAAACTATACTATCTTGACAATATTGTGAGCGAAAATCCCCAATCGAATTCGGCTATGAGGCGATCGCCTAAAGTGATTGTAATCTGTGGAGCCACCGCCTCTGGTAAATCGGGGCTGGCATTACAACTAGCCCAACGTTTGCAGGGTGCTATTTTAAGTGCCGACTCTCGACAAATCTATCGAGAATTTGATATTGGCACAGCCAAACCCGGTTTAGCAGAACAGCAATTAGTGCCTCACTATTTATTAGATATATGTGAACCCACTCAAACGTTAACCCTAGCAGAATATCAAGAACAAGCACAAAAATTAATTCAAACATTGCCCTCACCCTTACTTTTAGTTGGTGGCACCGGACTTTATGTTAAGGCAATTACCCAGGGTTTAAAAATTCCAAGAGTAGCTTCCCAACCTCTGCTGCGCCAACAATTACAAGCATTAGGCCAGCCCCAATGTTATCAATTACTAGAACAAGTTGATCCCCTCTCTCTTCAAAAAATTCATGCTCAGGATCAAGTCCGCACTCTCCGTGCCCTAGAGGTTTTTTACGTCACTGGTCAACCCATTTCCCAACAACAGGGAACCAATCCGCCCGATTATCCGATTCTACAAATTGGTTTAGATTGTAGTCCAGAGCAACTTCAACCCCGCATTGAACAGCGAACTCAAACCATGATTGAGCAAGGATTGATTACTGAAGTTAGTCAATTAGCCACCAAATACGGTTGGGAGCTTCCTCTTTTAAAGACTCTCGGTTATGCCGAAATCAAACAGTATCTTCTCGGTCAAATTAATTTACCAACAGCGATCGCTGATATTATTCTTCATACCAGACAATTTGCCAAACGACAACGCACCTGGTTTCGGGGTGATCCCACTATTCAATGGTTTAAGGCGATCGCGCCTGATTTACTAGAACAGGTTTTGTCGTCCGTCCTAGCCTACCTTGAAGCTGATACAGAAAAGTCTGATCAATAAAATGATCAAAGTCTTACAAAATTGAAAAACCTTAGCCCAAGATCAGCGTTACAGGTTAAAATCCAAACATTGCGAAGGAATAATCCCCCTGTCAATCCTTGTTATTCTGAATGGATCGCCAAAATTGGTAAAACTAGCCTATCCTCACACCTTATAATTCATTTTTAGAGGGAAATGTGGACTTCTGCCTCTTTAATTCTAAACTTGTGTACTTATCAAACCTTAACGCCAAGACAGTCCCCCCCCCTGCCATTCAGATTCGTTTTGCTAAGACTGAGGATATTAAAGGTTTAGCAGATGTTTTGATGCAAAGTTTCCACCCAACGACCAATCAGACTGCCTGGTTATCTCCCTTATTACGCCTAGGGATTCATGAAGATTTACGCACCCGTTTGCGAGGAAATTCTCCTGATTATCAATGCTTAGTGGCCCTATCTTCTGAAAATCAACACATTTTAGGGACAGTCGAAATCGCGCTACGAGGTTGGTTTTATACACCGAATAGAATCTGTTATATTTCCAATTTGGCCGTCAGTCCCGCCTATCGCAGACAAGGAATCGCCCAGCAACTTTTGTTAAAATGCGAACAAGTAGCCCAGGATTGGAATTGTCTCAATCTGTCTTTGCACGTTCTTGAAAATAATCTGGCGGCTAAGACACTTTACGAAAATATGGGTTATCAATGGCAACACAATCGCCTAAATTGGCCACATTGGTTATTTTGGCAACCGCGTAGATTACTCCTGAGCAAACAACTTTAAATCTAAACGATTGCAGTAGAACAATCATAAACTTGAGGAGAAATTTAATGGAGGATTTGTCAGAAATTCTCACACAACTGCGGCAAAATGGTTGCTTACTGGTTAACCCTCGTCGTCGTAATGGCATTATTTTAATTAAACCTTATCACGCTGAATTTGCTGGCCCAGGTTCAGTGATTGGCAATGATTTTGATCGAGATGTTAATAATATTTTAGCAGTGGGCAATCTCTCTCTCTTACAACCGCAAAATTCAGAGGAAAAACGTAAAGGCTATTTAATCCGTCGTCAATGGGTTTTATTAATGAAGCAAATTGTTGATAATCCCATTCCAAGAGAACGCGCTCAGGTAATTTTAAATCAATTTGAACATTGGTTTGATGCCACCACTGCCACCTTGCTTTCTGATGAAATTTTTGCTTTATTAGTAGGGGTTTTACCGACAACGATCGCCGAAGTACGTCGAGAGAATGAAAGATTATAAAAAAAATTATAGATATTAGTATAGGTTTAAGTTAAGATGCTAAGAAAATCAGGAAAATTTAAGCACTGGTGGCTCTTCGTTTTGATCATGATGGGAGTCATGACTTTGACTGTTTTTGCCAGTAGTATTGTCAGAGGTCAACGTCCTAGCCCCTTACCTCAAGATCCTGATATTCAAGTTTATTTTAATCATAATTTAGCTCAAGGAGCTGATTATCAAGATCCCTATCGTCACATTAATCGCCCTGGTGACAATTTGGAGAAAATCATTATTGACACGATTAATCAAGCCCAATCTAATGTTGATGTGGCAGTGCAAGAATTGCGTTTGCCGTTAATTGCTCAGGCTTTAGTTACAAAACAGGAATCAGGCGTAAAAGTACGAGTCATTTTAGAAAATAGTTATAATTTCACTGTTGCTGAATTAGTAGAAAAGATACAAGCAAAAGCTAAAACCTCTGATCAAGACGGCGATCGCGCCGAGGATTATATTGCTTTTATTGATCAGAATCAGGATGGTATCACTCAAACCGAAAGTAATCAACGAGATGCGGTGCAAATTCTTCGCAATGGGAACATTCCGGTTATTGATGATACGGAAGATGGATCTAAAGGAACGGGATTAATGCACCATAAATTTGTGATTGTGGATGGCAAAACACTCATTGTCACCTCAGCTAATTTTACCCTCAGTGATCAGCATGGGGATTATACTAAACCCGAAACCAGGGGGAATGCTAACAATTTACTGATCATTCAATCTCCTGAACTGGCTCAAATCTTTACCGAAGAATTTAACCTCATGTGGGGGGATGGAGTGGGAGGTCAAAAGGATAGTTTGTTTGGCACTAAGAAGCCGCAAAGATTAGCAAAAACCCTGACCATTGGTAATAGCCAAATCACAGTTAAATTTTCTCCCGATAAAAAGATAATTCCTTGGGAACAAACCAGTAACGGACTGATTGCCCAAACCCTGCAAAGATCCCAGCAGCAAATTCATCTACTACTTTTCGTATTTAGTGAGCAATCCATCAGTAATATCTTAGAAGAACGTCATCAACGAGGAACAGATATTAAGGTTTTAATTGATCCAGGCTTTGCTTTTAGAAATTATAGTGAAGGGTTAGATTTATTGGGCGTTAACTTAAAAACAAATTGTCAGGAAGAAGCCAATAATCGTCCTTGGTCTAATCCGATTGAGACGGTGGGCATTCCTACTTTACCGAAGGGAGATAAGTTACACGACAAACTAGGCATTGTGGACGATCGCTGGGTCATTACGGGTTCCCATAATTGGTCAAACGGAGCTAATTATCTTAATGATGAAACGCTGTTAGTGTTAGAAAATCCTCAGATTAATGCCCATTACCAACGGGAATTTAGCAATCTCTATCAAGCTGCCCAATTGGGTTTACCCAGTCGTATTAAAAAGGCGATCGCCAAACAGGAAAAAGAATGTTCAGGTTCCGCCCCAATTCCTAATATTTCATTAACACCAGACCCCGTATCCCATCCATCAACCGGCTTAATTAACCTCAATACGGCCAGTCAACCGGAACTGGAAAGTTTGCCAGGCATTGGAGCTAAATTAGCCAGTCGTATTATTCTGGCCCGGCAACAACAACCCTTTACGGCCTTAGCCGATTTAAAGCGAGTGGAGGGCATTAAAGAAAGTACACTCCACAAACTGGAGGGCAAAGTTACTTGGTAACTGAAATAGAACACCGGCTAGAGCGGCGATCGCACTTTTTAAGGTTCGGTTCTACGGCTAGAGAAAGTCAGCATTTCAGTTTAGTATCTTATGGCAGAGCCTGGGGTATTAAGGGTTAACGACAATGGTTCAGAGCAAGGGAGCGCATCTCCGCTTAAGGGATATTTTTACAACAGCCAGTCCAGACAGTGCCAAATTTCAGGGTCTGACCGAAGGCCAAATGGTGGCTGAGAGTGATTACCAAAAAGCTCAACGACGGGCCCAACGGGATTGGTTTGCCGCGATCGCTGCCCTAGAGCAATTATTATTGACCCATCAAGATTCATCTTCCCAGACCTGGCAAGGGGTGATGTTAGCTGGCCCGACTCCGATTCTGAGTCATCCCGATTTACTGACCGGATTATATAGCGGTGTTTTTACCCTGAATGCCTGGACACATTTTATTCCCTTACCTAGCCAAAAAATCCAGGAATCAAGCTCTTATTCGTCTTTTTCTCCCCAGACTCAGGAATTTCCACTTTTTCCCCAGGATCCGCTCACCACAGAGCAATTTTGTTTAATACTCACGAAAAGCTTTAGCTTATTGCTGTTGTTAGGAGAAGATCAAACCGGTTTACCTTTTTTTGACTTTTCCTTTGATATCCAAGCCATCGAACAAGCCTGGTCAACCCTGCGATCGCGTTTAAGTTTGGTTTATGTGCCGCAATTAGGAGAATTAGATCGCCTTGTCCAAGAATTTACGCCCCTAGAACCCAATTACCGTTTAGTGAGTGATTTTAGCCGTCAACTATTGAAATTTCTCCCTAATTTGCCCACCATCGAACCCTCTCCCCGTTCGATCAATGGGTTAGAACCAGCAGAACCGCCTCATTATCCTGCCCAAACTGCACAGTCAGTGGATGTGGAATTGTTGCAAGCCTTAACCCACGAGATTCGCACTCCCTTAACCAGTATTCGTACCATGACCCGCCTCTTGCTGAGGAAAAAAGATTTGCCTGCCGAGGTCTTAAAACGGCTTCAGGCCATTGATCAAGAATGCACTGAACAAATTAACCGCATGGAATTGATTTTCCGTGCTACCGAATTAGAAACGACTTTGAAACAAACTGAGAAACAAAGCGATCATCTTCCTCTCGTTTCCATGTCCTTAGAGCAGGTCTTTCAAAGTGGTATTCCCCGTTGGCAAAAACAGGCCCAACGTCACAATGTCGCCCTAGAGGTGGATTTGCCTTCTACCTTACCCCAGGTGGTTAGTAATCCAGGGATGTTAGATCAAGTGTTGACCGGATTAATCGAAAAATTTGTTCGTAGTTTAGCCCAGGGCGGCGCAATTCATCTGCAAGTCAGCACCGCAGGCCACCAACTCAAAGTTCAATTTCATACCCAATCCAGTTATCAGATTAACCCGCTCAAAGCGTTAGGAGAACTCTTGATGTTTCAGCCGGAAACGGGTTGCTTAAGTCTGAATCTAGAGGTGACAAAAAATCTGTTCCAAGCCCTGGGGGGCAAACTAACCGTTCGTCAGCGATCTCGCAGAGATCCGCTTTGCGGTGCGCAGCAGGAAGAAGTTTTAACCATTTTCCTACCGTTAGGGGTGGCCGCTTAAGTTGGAAAATCTGAGATTATTTTTGATCTGAACTAACGTCGTTTCCACCAAGTAAAAATGCCTAGTCCAATTCCTAGAAGCGGAAAAATGACGAGAGATAACCAATTAATGGCACTGGCTTGAAGCGGTGTTAGGGTCAAACGACGGTTTTTGGCTTCCTTGGGTCGAATCGCGAGCGTTTGTTCTTCTCGATTGGCTAACCATTGCACACTATTGAGAAAAATATCACCATTTAATTGTTCGTTAAACCATTGGTTGGTCATAAACAAGGCATTACCAATGACGACCATTTTTGAGGTGACTTTTTCGGTAAGTGTTTTGGGAGAGGGTGTTGGAGAGGGGGAGGGGGAGGCTAGGGGACTGGGAGAGGGGGAGATTAGGGGAATGGGTGTGGCTAGGCTAGGGGTTGCAGTTTGAGCCAGGGTATAGGAGACCAGTTTGAGAGGAGAGGGATTTTGAGAGGTTTTGGAG
>Ga0208854_1000051_pt1 | contig 23689 bp, 24 predicted proteins | sample LakMenEpi30Nov11_FD_150748 | JGI IMG/M metagenome (GOLD analysis project Ga0208854, IMG submission 150748) | Freshwater microbial communities from Lake Mendota, WI - 30NOV2011 deep hole epilimnion (SPAdes) | ecosystem: Environmental > Aquatic > Freshwater > Lake > Epilimnion/Euphotic zone ...
GTTTTGAGTGTTTTCTTGCCATTGGACACCCCGAATAAAATCGTCGCATGGGACTATCTATCATACAATAAAGTTTCTGTCAATGCGTAACTCCTAATCTTTATGAATGGAGCGATTGCTTTATACCCACTTTCCAGCTTTACATTGTGTGATTTTCCGTCCATCCCCACAATTTTTCCCGTCCCAGGTAATTGCTCTTGAATCAGACCTAAAACTTGCCCAACAAATAAAAGTTCTGTTTTTTGTTCTGGTGTAATGCTATAAGTTCCAACAACAATAGTTGGTTCATAGATTGCTTTATTTGATGTATTTGGCTCAACTTTAGTTAAAACATCACAATGAGCTTCCCAACATTCTGCCCTAATTCTTGCCTCAATCAAAAATTGCTTTTCATTTAAACCATGTTGATTGTATTGTTCGACATTTTCGTGAGATTGCTTGACTTTTTCTAGATACTGTATTTTGTTAACTTGTCTTCGTTCTTCCAAAATGCGTTGGTAATCATGGAAACTCCCTTGATCATCCGAAAACAATAGTAAAAATGCCTTAAGAGGACATTGTGAATAAGCAACAAACACTTCTGAGGTAATTATTGTTTTGAGCATGATACTGACCTTATTTAAACATTAGGAAAAAAGCCAAACTTAACAACCACACTGACCACCGCAGTAAAAATAATACCAATCAATGCGGTAGTGTTCTGAATCTGTGGATAAGACCAATTGCAATTCGTGCGCTGACAACGTTCTAGAAAAGTGCTCCACAGGTCTAAAACATTACCCTAATCCTAAGGCCTGATTGATCGCCGCTCGAAATTCGCTTTTTTGTTTAATGCCCTTAAACTCCTGTAATAGTTCCTTGTCTTTGAAAACTTGAACCGTTGGTGTACCTGTCACCCCACCCATTTGAGCAATTTCAGGATCGGCTTCGAGGTCAATTTCCACAAAATGGATTTTGCCATCATACTCATCAATAACCTTATCTAAAATTGGTTTCAATGTCCGACAGGGGCCACAGGTAGGCGACACATATTTCACCACTAAGGGGCGATCGCCTTCATGGAAAAGTTTTCGCAGAGCATAACCCCCCCCATGGCGAGTATGGGCCAGATCAAAAGTAGCCGCCGTATCGTCCACCGTCACGGTTTTTTCTGGTGCCTGGTACGCTTCAGAAGAGTTGGTTTGATGGTGTTCAATAATCAGATTCTGCTCCGATAACCAGCGTTCTGCTAATAGAGCCGCCATACAACCCGTTCCAGCCGCCGTAATCGCCTGACGATATTCGTGATCCTGCACATCCCCAGCCGCAAACACCCCCTCAATACTAGTCGCGACGGTTCCAGGTTTAACTGCAATATAACCCACGGCATCAAGTTCTAACTGACCTTGAAAGAGACCCGTATTGGGGTTATGACCGATCGCGTAGAATAGCCCCTTTACGGCCAATTCGCGTAATTCCCCAGTTTGCAGATCTCGGACTTGAATACCATCCAAACGCTGATTACTGCCAAACACATCAACGGGTTCCGTATGCCAATGAACCGTGATCTTGGCATTGGCTAAAACCCGATCTTGCATGGCTTTACTGGCCCGCATTTCGCCCCGTCTCACTAATAAATGAACCTGGGAACCATATTTGGTTAAATAAACTGCTTCCTCCGCCGCCGAATCGCCTCCCCCAATCACTGCCAGGGGAACATCTTTAAAAATAGGACTGGCCCCATCACAAATCGCACAGGCAGAAATCCCATTACTCCAAAATTCCGCTTCTTTGGGCAAATTCAAACGTTTGGCCGTTGCTCCCGTCGCAATAATGACACTGTTGGCCCTAACTTCCCTGTCTGCGGAACAAATCACAAAGGGATGCTGTTGCAAATCGACACTGATCACATCTTCGGTATAGCATTCGGTTCCCCAACGTACAGCTTGAGCCTTCATCCGCTCCATTAATTCTGGCCCGGTAACGCCTTCAGGAAAACCAGGAAAGTTTTCGACTTCCGTGGTGGTCATTAACTGTCCGCCTGGAATGCCTCCGGCTTGCAATCCCTCAAACATTAGCGGCTTAAGATTGGCTCTGGCCGCATAGATGGCGGCGGTATATCCGGCGGGCCCGGAACCAATAATTACTACATTTTCCACAGTTGAAGTTGTCATCGGCCTTGCCTAAACTCGTAACGACTACGCTTTCACTATAGCAGGTCTTCGGGAATAATGTCATCTCAATCTTGGGACTTAGCCAAGAAAGATGATTGCTATTCGGGTTTTTGAGCGGGAATATTGTCTGGCGATTTTTTACCCGGTCGAAACAGATGACGGTGTTGGGGATGATACAACTGCGATCGCACTGCTTGACTTGTTGTTAAGGCGGGACTAATCAAATATAAAGTCGTGCGAATTAAATCTTCTGAGCGAGTGGCGATCGCCATTTCAGAGAGAGGTACAATCCAAATTTTTTCATCTTCCCAACCGACCCGAAAACAAATCGCCACAGGGGTATCGGGAGCATAATGTTGTAACAGTTTTTCCTGAGCCGTTTCCACATGACGAGCCGCTAAATACAGACAAAGACTGGCTTGATGAGCCGCCAACGAGGCTAATTCCTCGGCTTCAGGGACGGAAGATGCGGCTCCACTAATACGGGTGAGAATGATGGTCTGGACTAGATCGGGGACGGTTAATTCGGTACTCAGTTTCGCCGCCGCCGCTTGAAAAGCACTAATGCCTGGCACACACTCATAGGCAATATTGGCCTGACCGAGTGCCTGAATTTGTTCGTAAATAGCACTATAAAGGGTCAAATCTCCTGAATGGAGACGCACAACAATACGATTTTGCTGCACATTTTCAATCATCAAGGGCAAAATTTCTTCTAAGGTTTTATTCCCTGTTTTAATACATTGTGCCTCTGGCCGCACATCTCGCAACATCTGACTAGGGACAAGAGAATCGGCATAGAGAATAACATCCGCTTGGCTTAAGAGTTTATGTCCTTTAAGGGTTAACAAATCGGGATCACCTGGCCCGGCTCCAATAAAATAAACGGCGGGTTTAAAGGCAGAAGTCAGGGTCATGAGTTGAAAATTAAGGGTTAGAATTAAGACAAATCTGGTTAATTAAATTTTATTCTTTTTGCTTTCAGCCGTGAGATCAGAGTTCGACAAAGGATCTTCAACTGATTCTTGAGGGGAATTGAGGGCAACCACATCGGGCAGAGAGGCTTTACGAGCGTAGAGCCAAATTAAGCCAAAACTTCCTAAGATTATAAAAATCAAACTAACGATTTGAGCAATTTTGAGTGGCCCTAGCATTAAGCTATCGGTACGCAGTGCCTCAATCCAAATTCGTCCTGAACTATAGACAATGAGATAAAGACAAGTTAAAGTACCTACTTTTAATTGGTGAGGATGTCTCAGTCCCCAGAAAAACAGCCAAAGCAGGAGACTAAAAACCCCTAAATTCCATAAAGATTCGTAGAGAAAAGTAGGATGGAAGTAATCAAATTCTAAATAGACATTAGGTCTCATCTGGGGGGGAATATAGAGTTTCCAAGGTAGATTGGTAGGATCGCCAAAGGCTTCCGAATTGAAAAAATTTCCCCAACGCCCGATCGCCTGGCCTAGCGCAAGGGAAGGAACTACCACATCACTGAGTTGCCAAATCGAAACTTTATGGGATCTGGCAAAGATAATGGCCGCAACCATGCCTCCTAAAATGGCCCCATGAATGGCAATGCCTCCTTTCCAAACGGCAAAGATATCCCAGGGATGTTGGCTATAGGCAGGCCACTCAAAGAAAACGTAATAAAGGCGAGCCGAGGGAATAGCTGCCACCACCAGCCAAATGGCCAGATCGCCGATTAATTCAGGATTAAGGTGACGACGTTTCGCTAAAAATTGGGATAGGGTGACACCCAGTAAAACGGCTGTAGCAATCAGCAAACCATACCAACGGAAAGTCAGGGGGCCAAATTCAAAAAAAATGGGGCCGGGTGACTGAAATTGCCAGCCCAAGAGGGGCAACCATCCGAGCATAATATTCAACAGAAACGGATCACGCATGGGAAAAGATTCAACCTTGGCGATATTTATCATAACAAGGCAACCTACTCAGAAACCCGATAATCCCAGTTAATGATGATGATGGGGTGGCTCTGTCGGCTGACTATCTTGAATAACAGCCGGATTCTGGGGAGAATTTAAGGTCTGATGACCATTAAGGAGCGACATACTCACTCCACCAAAGGTCGCTAATCCCATAGAAACAAAGCCAGCCGCGATCGCTCCCATTGCTACCGTACCAATTGAAACAACGCCCATGGGAACAATACCGATGGAAATAATCCCCATGGGGACAACACCGATCGCGATATAGCCAGTGGGAGTAATGCCAACGGAAATTAGTTTGGCATGGTACCAGGGACGAGATGGTTTATTAATAACAGGTTGAACGACATCCACCGATGATGAAATAGGACTTTCCATAGAAATGAGCCACTAGCAAGGGCCAGAATCCTACCGTAAAGGGTTCACATGGTCAAAAGACTGGCTGTCAAACATTCGGTTTCTCAATTTAACTCTACCTGTAAATAATTCGTTGATGGCTTATCCTTGATCACGGTGGGCTAAGACTTCTGCCATCGTATCAGAGCATAATCATCGTTTTAAAGTTGCCTATGACCTATATCAATTACTCGAATCTTACCTCAACAATACTGGTGTCACTCTGACCGATGTGGTGGAGGCTGCGATCGCGTCCTACCATCCCACAGCCCAATAAATCCTACCTTATCCCTTAGTAAAAATAGCCATAAACTCAGTTACGATATCGGCAGTTTTTTTGTGGCATTCCTTAGCCGTAAATCTAACCTTTGGGATTCCTTGTTTTAGCAAAACGCGATCGCGGGAATAATCTCGTTCAACTTGTTTTTTATGGTGAACGCCATCTATTTCAAGGATGAGACATTTACCCTGATGGAAGACGAGAAAATCTAACTCTACCCGACCATTAAGCAAATCTTTGGAGACAGGGGAATCATCTAAATTAAAACGACCCCTAACATTCCCGAAGAATAAGACCCCCCGTTTATCAAGTTCTTGGGCAATTCTTACCTCAACTTGAGAGCGAAAATAGATCCCACCCCATTCATACTTGACCCCTATTACACTGTCGGGAGTCAAATTGGATGAACTCTACCAAGAAGCCAACGGCAATATCGGACTCCAATCTATGATTTCTAATACCATGCGGGCTTGCCAATCTCTGACGGGGGAAGCGCAACTCCAGTGTATTAACCAAGCTGTATCTCAGTCCCAAGATATTGTGGATAGTTACAAAGCTGTGTATTGTATTTTCTTCTAGCTAAATAACAGCAAAATCCTAGCCTCGAAAGAATTTTAGCATCCGAGGTCTTTAAGAGGTACCCAAGTCTGAAAGAAGAGGGCTTAGGTTAACACAAAGGATTATTAAGAGATAACTAGGAAATGGGGAACTGTTTGGCTAAATCATCTCCTGCAATAATAGTTGAATAAAAAATGTATTTAGAATTGTCTTGGTAACGATTATCTTCTTTGATAATGCGCATAAACTCCCGATGTCCTTGACGAGTTCGTCCTACGAGACATCCCGCACTAGCGAGACTGATATCTGTGCGTGTGTAATCATAGCCCCAGTGTTGATTAATGCCGAAAAGCCCTGTGTCTAAAAAATCACCTGGTCGCTTCATATCACGGTTCTTATCTCGATACACAGATACTTCTTTTACTTGTACTAAAGCCTCATGTGGCTCTGCATTACCATGAGTACCTACCTGCCAAGATTTGTACTGTCCAAAGGCAATTCTAGCGGCTCCTTTGCGTCTTGCTTCCTCACTAATAGGATTGTTTGTATAATAAGTACCGGGTTCAGTTGTTCCTTCCCAGATACCTTTAATTTTAGGAACAGAGTCAGGAATTTCAATCACTATTCTTACATCATTGAACTGGTTTTTTGCATCGTCATTAAGGCTACCATTGGTATTTATACCTTCTACATACACAATATTATAGTTATCTTTGCCTGTAGAGACTGTATAGTTCGATTTTTGCATATACTTGATAATCCGGGCAGCTAAATCGTTGGCATCAGTATTGACGATCTTGATTAATCGTTCAATGTCTTCCAGTTTAGTTTCAATTAATGCCTTTGCTGTCCAAAAACCCAGAAATCCTTTTTCAGCTTTGAACTCTTTCTGCTCTTGATCATTTAAAGACTTAAGCCAATTCGATCCCTTGGTTGTAATATCTTGGAAATTGACAAAAGCTTTTGTTGTTTTCGATCCAAATAATCCATCAACAGGAGGTTCTAGCAATTTTAGCCCAATGAGAATTTCTTGAATATGACCGGATAACTCTTTATCTTCAGCGATCGCATCTATGCCATAAGCTAAAAATGTATCATTTTCTTTAGCTTGTCGACTAGCTTGGTAAAAACTTTGTAAGCGCATAATCAAATCCTACTTTAATATGAAAAAAACAAAAATTGAACGGACTACAGAAGTAATTAAGCTAAAAACAAACGGCGTTCAGCTTCTCTTCGTCTTACTAATCCAGGTAATTTCACTCGTTTCCCATTGACCGTACCATAGACCCAACGGGTGAATTGCTCGGCGGCTGCGTCGTATTTACTTTGATTAAGGAGTTTACGCAACGTTGAACCGTTAAATGCACCATCTCCAACATTAAAAGTAAAGCTGACTAAAGCTGAAAATTGATTACTATTGAGAGGAACACTAACATATTTTTCGACAACTTTTTCAAACTCCTCCATGTCTTCTTTTAACAAGTCTTCTGCTTTCTGTTTCGTGATAACATCTCCTGGTTTGACACCTTTAGTATGGCCGTAGCCAATTGTCCATACATTAACTGGATCGAGATAGGCTTGCACTTTTCCACCTGGGAGTAGTTTGTGTAACCCTTCAAACTCTTTCACCAGATTTAACCCTGCCGGATTAATGTTTTGTAAAGTAGCACTCGATGGCTGCGGAAAGACATCAATCAATTTCTCACGGATTTCATCAATATAAGCACTTGCTGTTAAAGAGCCAATAACTCCTTCAAGAATGCCCTCGTTGTCAATTTTTTGTTCTTTTTTAAAGGAATTGACAGCCTCTGGTGAAAAGAAAAGTGGAACTTTGCTAGCAAGAAGGAGGAATTCAGCCAGCGATACTGGACCGATAACACTGGAATCTGGTAATGTAAAAATATTTTTAAGTTCAGTTAATTGTTCTGGACGAAGATGAATTAAAACATCCAATGCATTTTTTTCTTCATCAGACAGTTGATCGAGGGCAATTCCCTCTAGTGCCGCTGCTGATACACTTTTGCTATCGTACGTTGACATTGTGTTGCCTCCTGGCAAAAAACCTAGTTAGATTTAAGAAAATTTAGTTGTTGTTAATAACCTGAACAATCTCCTGTAAAAACTCTTGAGTAATCCGAACCCCTCTATTGTTAGTACATGGAAGGTATGGTCTTGAGTGGATTCCTAAAACTTTTTCTAAAGAGTCAGATGAAGTCAACTTATTAACATAAACAGGTGAACCACTTTGTCCATCTTGTTCATCGAATTCGTAGATTAAACTCGAATCGTCTAGGCTCATAATTGTATTCGTTTCTGTAAACATCTCTAATCCCTGCTTCGGGTATCCGGTTAGAGTTGCTTTGCGGTTGTTTATATCAGGGATAGCGGCAAGACCATAATAACCACATTTATCACCCAAAGGATCATTTAAACAAATAATTCCGATATCATATTTGACGGCAGTTCGAAGATCATTAACGTGCTTTTCAATCCATATAGAAGGGACAAAGGCTCGAACCCCAGGACTAAAGCTAAAAGGTAACTCTTTTCCTTTTTGTCCTGGGTTGAACTGAACCTTAGTTATCCAACCGCCGAATTTATTTTGATATAGACAATGAGCCGCAGTTAGGACATGATTTCGACTAATTAATACTCCAGTGCCTAAGACATATGACCTTCCTTGGGTTGCAAAGATGATTTGTCCAATAGCTGAGTAAGGCCAAATCTTGGTATCCTCAACGGGTTCACGATCATCTGCCCCAACTTGATCACTTCCGTCTGGACCAAAATATAGGCCAGTTTGAGGATCAAGATTGAAATCTCTTCCTTCTAATGAAAGTCCTTTTAATGAAAGTCCTTCTTTGTCAAGTGCCTCGTCAAAGCCGCTGGCGGTGGTCGATTTTATCTCTGTTCTTTTCACAGTTTTTGATTCTGGCTGAAAAGAAGAGGTAAAGACCTTTCCGTCTTCGTTAGTAGTACTAATTTTATTACTTATTTTAACAAAAGATCCCAATTCAATTTGATCAAAGAAAGTCATTGAGTTACTCCTCCAAGAACTCTGTGTGATACCCGTTTAAATAATGATCCCTATTCTTCTAGGTTTCATACAGAAACCGAAAGAGCCAGCCATTTTTCTATTAGACTTTATGCTTGATGATGCCATCCCTCTTTCTTGCGTTAATTCCTCCTGATTTCAGATTGGGTGTACTTAACTAAAACGTCCGATTTTCTGTATCATTTGATACTTTTTGGATTTGAGATTGCTCTCATTTGGGCTGATACACTTGCAGTACTGCAAGTATTGACACCATGAGTTTTTGCTGCCCTGTACAAGAAGCTTTTGCTTAAAATCTTCTTCTCTCAAAAGTATACCTCCTTTTTCAAATTCAAAAGCATAATCTTAATATTTTTTAATGAAATATTCTGCGATCAGTGCGATCGCATCGCCTGTAGGTTAAGTTGACGCAAGAAAACCCAACATCCTTTGGTTAATTTAATTAGCGCGATCGCCTACCATCCCTAAACCAGAGCCGCCGTAATCGCTGTCGGATTCTATGGGGACTCATTATCTTAGTAATACCAGCAGATTCAGACGAATTTCTCACAATATGGTAAATCCCATTACCACTCACAGGAGCGAGGGGCGATCTTGTTTCTATTTTGATTTGCTAAACTGGCAATGCTCACAACACCCACTTAACCACAATGTCCTCCACTAGCCCACAACAACAACTCCTACAAGCGATCGGCAACCTTAGTGATCAACAAATCCCAATTGTCCTGCAATTTATCTCCTCCCTAGAAACCGAAGTTAACAATTATCCAACCAAACCTCAAACAGTTTTAGAGAGAATGGGAGGATATCCAAAATTTTTACTAGAAGGGACAGGAAATTTGTCAGATAGAGATGTACACAAAAAATTGATCGCTGACAAAATCCAAGCAAGACATCAAGCGAGACATCATGAATAACTATCCCCAGATTTTAATTGATACTGGAATTCTTGTTGCCTTCTATGACCGTAAAGATGAGTATCATCAACAGTCTCTTGTTTTTTTTAGTACCTGTACCAGCCAACTCATCACAACAATTGCCTGCGTTACAGAAGTAATGATTTATCACTCATTGCTATTTTTGAAAGATTAAACATCTCGGCGATCGCAACTTTAGACAAAGACTTCAATATTTATCGACGCTATCGCAAACAACCCTTTGATCGCTTATTTTTGTCATAGCTCGACGATCATTTTTTGATAGAGTGAGCGGCGATCGCTGGTTTGTGGGTGAGAGCGCGATCGCATCGCCTGTAGGTTGGATTGACGGAAGAAAACCCAACATCCTTTGGTTAATTTAATTAGCGCGATCGCCTAATCTAAACCAGATCCGCCAAAATATTAGTCACCTCCGATTGGCAAAGAAATCTTTCAATGCCTTGGAATAGGTACGACGAGTATTGGGCGATCGCATTAGATATAATCAACGAAAAATTTACAGTAAAAAATTATGTCTCTGGAGGTTCAGAAAAACTTCCTTCTTCTGATTCTAACTGAACTTTATCTTCCTTGATCGCTCGCATCCAAATAGCAATCATACCTGCAATCGGAATAGACAGAAAAACTCCCAACAATCCTGCCACTCTTTCACCGATAAACAGAGCTAAAAAGAGAACAATGGGATTTAATTCTAGGGCATTGCCCATAACTTTTGGGCGTATAATATTATCTTGAATCTGCTGAAGAATAATACAAGCAATGATTACTTTAACGGCAATCGCTAATCCCTGGGAACTAAAGACTAATAACGTCACGATCAAAACCCCTAGGGTTGCCCCAATTCCCGGAATCGCATCAAGAATACCCACAATCAGAGCAAAAACTAAAGAATAGTTCACTCCTAACAGGGTAAAAATCAAGAAACTGGTGATAGACAAAAACAGCATTAATAGTAATTGTCCCCGTATAAATCCGAGAAAACTTTGTCGAAAGGTCTGGGCAAAGCGATCGCGGGAAGTAAGGGGAAGTAGCTTAAGGCAAGACTGCCAAAGTTTATCACCATCAATCAGCATATATAAACTAATTACTGCCCCAAAAATACCGGCAAAGACACTCGAAAAAATTCCCTGCACAATCCCTAAGCCAGAGGCTAAACCCGCCTGTAATTTATCAATGACTTTGCCAATATCTAGTCGATCAAGAAAATCCTGGTATGGCAATAAATCTTGCTGTTTGAGTGCGTCTTTGAGATGACTGACTAAACCTTGCCCCTGATTAATCGCCTGTAGTCCGATGCCGGTTACTAACCCTAACAATAAAGCTAAGGCCACGATAAACGTAATGGCGATCGCCAAGCCTCTCGGCATATAACGAGATAACCAAACCACTGGATAATTTAAAAGGGCGGCAAAAATAGCAGCCGTGGTAAATAAGGCGATCGTGCCATAAAAATAGTTAATAATTAGTATAGTGATCCAGCTACAGGCAAACAATAATAAATAGCGGGTTAATTGAGAGTTACTCAAATAGTCCCAAATGTTTTCTGTCTCTACCTTTTGTTTATCCATGTACAGCCTAACGGTGAACTTTCTTTGTTCTATATCCTTGATTTTTGGCAAGATCTAGATTAGAACTTATTTTGCTCACTTTGCCATAGAAGCTTCTAATTTGTCAAAAGCCTTGAAATTTTCTAATCTGGGAGCATTTGAAGAACGAGTGGCCAAATTGGTCAGGACTTGGCGACCAGGATTTAGATTTCATAGTGCCAGATTTGCTCTTCCCGCAAGATAAAACGGTGTAGGGGATTGCGCTGAATAAAACCTTGTTTTTCTAATTGACTGAGCGATCGCGTGATTGTGACCCTGGTGGTTCCTAAAATATCGGCGAGATCTTGATGGGTTAAGCGAAAATCAATGAGTTGGCCTTTTGAGGTTTCTGTCCCAAATTTCTTCCCTAGCCAATTAAATAGCTGGATGAGCATAGCTTCTACCGTCTTTTGGCTACGGATAATGGTTAATTCTTGCATCGGTTGAATATGGGAAAGGAGAATATTGGTCATATCTGCCCCTTTATTCCAGGAAATGAGAGCGGCTTTGACCTCAGTAACACATTCCAATTCGTAGGGATTAACCTTAGCAAAGCTTTTACTCACCGTGTCTCCGGGGCCCCAGACCCCCAACGTAATCATCGTGCCATCGTCTAGCCAGGTAAAACCTCGTACCATACCATACTGAATCTTCCAGAGACTATTAACTTTATACGGTAAGTTGGCACGCGAATCGAATGCCCACAATTGGTTTACGTTGGTTAATAGCATTGACCATTTTCTCCTTCGATAATTCAGCCCATCAGTCTCAATCGGACGACCTAACCCAGACAAGGTGCGATCGCTGATTGAGGAATCCTATATAATATACAGCAATTCTATCGAAAAGAAGTATTTGCTGGGATAGGGAAAAGTCTGGTATTGATGATGATCGCCTTTCTCTTGGGTTAAAACGAGCGGATTCACCAACGGAAGTTAAAAAAAAGCAAATATCCCCGTGGGGTTTTAAAGAAGGCGTTTATAGTAAAAGTTATTCTCGTCACTCAGGATTTCCATGGCCAAAACCTTACTTGAACAACTTCGGGAAGTCACCATTGTGGTAGCCGATACGGGCGATATTCAAGCCATTGAAACCTTTACGCCCAGGGATGCTACGACCAATCCCTCTTTAATTACGGCGGCGGCCCAGATGCCCCAATATCAGGAAATTGTTGATCAGACCCTGAAAAAAGCACGCACAGACCTTGGCAAACAGGCTTCGCTGTCGGAAGTCGTCACTTTAGCCTTTGATCGATTGGCGGTATCCTTTGGACTCAAAATTCTGGAAATTATTCCGGGTCGGGTTTCCACTGAGGTAGATGCCCGTTTGTCCTACGATACAGAGGCCACTATTGACAAGGCCCACTATCTGATTGCCCAATATGAGGCAGTCGGAATGTCCCGCGATCGCGTTTTAATTAAAATTGCTTCTACCTGGGAAGGTATTAAAGCCGCAGAAGTCTTGGAAAAGGAAGGTATTCACTGTAATTTAACCTTGCTCTTTGGACTTCATCAAGCGATCGCCTGTGCAGAAGCGGGAGTGACCTTAATTTCTCCCTTTGTGGGCCGAATTCTAGACTGGTATGTCAAGGAAACGGGGCAAGAATACAGTCCTGAAGACGATCCGGGTGTGCAGTCTGTAACCAAAATCTATAATTACTACAAAAAGTTTGGTTATAAAACAGAAGTAATGGGAGCGAGTTTCCGCAATATTGGTGAAATTCAGGAATTAGCAGGCTGTGATCTCCTCACCATTTCTCCCAAATTGTTGGATCAACTACGCTCGACGGAAGCAGATTTACCCCGCAAACTTGATCCGGCTCAGGTGAATCAAGACATTGCTAAAATCCCGATGGACAAAGCCATCTTTGAGGAAATGCACCAAAGCGATCGCATGGCCGCCGAGAAGCTAGCCGAAGGCATTGCCGGTTTTACCAAAGCCTTAGAAGCCTTGGAACATTTGCTAGAAGAACGACTTACTTGTCTCGAAGGTCTGGAAAGCATTACCCATGCCGCCGAAGAAATTTTCCATGCCTATGATTTGGATGGGGATGGCTTTATTACCCGTGAAGAATGGGCCGGAATGGATGCGGTTTTTGATGCGATCGACGATGATCACGATGGCAAAATTACGGTGGCAGAAATGGCGGCTGGTTTAGGAGCGGCTTTTCGATTAACAACGGTCGGTTAGTCTCCTACAGTGATGTTCTCTACTGCGTTACTTTGTCTTTGCTCCCCCTACGGAAGCCACTGTGTACACACAAGTTACAGAATCCCCCCTAGCCCCCCTTTGAAAGGGAGGAACCAGACAAATTAACGGTTGGAAGTCCCCCTTACCAAGGGGGATAAAACCTCAAAGCGTGTCTGTTTTCAAGATGTGTGTACACGACAGCTACGGAAGGGGGAATTTTTTTGAGAATTATCCCAGTCAACTGCCAGTTTTCGGTGGAGGTGCTATTAAAGTGCGATCGCCGCCTTAACTCTCCGCAAACAGCGATCGCCAATTGTCTTAGGGCAATACGAAGATCGTTGTCACTCCTGTAGGATCGGTTAAGAAACGCAACGAATCGTCAAGCTAATCGACAAAAAACGGCGATCGCACTACTCTCCTAAGCATTTTTACTTATTCTCTTTTGAGCGAACGATAAGTTACTATTACAAGCAACTTTGGCTAGTTGAGATAAATTCTATGCACTTACAACGGGTTCAAGTTCCCGATTTTCGGGTTTTAAAGGATATTGATATTACCTTTGAGAAGGAGTTTTCTCCTCGTATTTTTCCCCTGGGTAGCTTAAATGGTGGCGGCAAAAGTACGTTATTGCAATTAATTTTTATTCTACTCCACTGTTCGGCTGATCCTGAAAAGCATGAATTTATTCGCAATTTATTGGCTCATTTTGATGTTCCTAAACACTCTGAGCAAAGGACTATAGCAAAGTTTGAGATTTGGGATGGTACAAAAGCTGTCAGTCTTGAATTCTTCGTTTGTCAGGGATTTTATTTAGGGGCATTGTTGTTTTTTGAAAAAAATTTAGAAGAAGAGGATATTAATGATAATTCCTTTACATTTCGGGACTGGTTGGAGATCAAACAGCAACAAACACCTATCCTTGATTATCCTGACAATCTTGACGAAGAAGAAACAGAAAAAAAATCGCAAAATATTCCTAGATTAGACCTTCCAACTAAATACTTTCTAAGTCGTCAATTTGTTCAGAATAAAATGCGAGAAGAAAAAAGATTTTCACAATCATTCGCTGAATATGACAAACAAATCAAAAAACTAATAAGTGAAAATAATTTAAAGCTTATTTATGATTATTGTGTTAGTGAAAATGGCTCAATATTATATCTTAATTTAATGTGTCGTATTGACTCAAGTGATCGAATTGATGATTTTTTAGCGGCAATATCTCAGAAAATATTTTTAGCCGCTCCCTCGACTCAAGTTTTCCTTTTTCTCAACCCTAACTATAGAAAACTTTTATTTAAACAGGATCAGAAAAGTAAAAATTATTATTTTAGAATACAAGAAGCGAAATCTAAACTGGTTAATTTTTATCCTTACGATAATATTTCGATAGATGTCTTACTAGACTCTTTTAAGAAAGCGAGAGATCAAGATTTTCTAGAGAAACGAAGAACAGGCCAATATGGTCAAAACTACGATCTTTTAATTGATAGCTTTAGAGAATTTTTAGTTGATAAAATAATTGACATTGAGGATGATTTTTCGGGTATCACTTTTAAAGCAGAAAATAACGGTCAAACCACAAATTTATATCCAGAGGATTTAAGTCATGGCGAACTCAAAAGACTAAGTTTATATGTTTGGCTCAAATATAGTAATATTGAAAATGCGATTATTCTGTTTGATGAAATTGAAATTGCACTCCATCCTGATTGGCAATATCAAATTATTCGAGACTTAGAAGAATGGGGGCCAACTAATCAATATATTTTAGCGACCCATTCCTACGAACTTTGCCAAGCTTTAACCCCTGCTCATGTTAAAGAAATTGAACCCAAACTTTTGAATAACGTTAATCATTCGTAATGAGTTTTGATGCCCAACAACTTGAAGAACATTGTCAAACGATCCTCCAATCCCGTCGCATTAAAAATAAAATTGTCATCCTGTGTGAAGGTAGTTTTGCCCCCATTAAAGGTCGGCGATCGCCTCAATCCTATGGACGAATGGAAGATTTTCCAGACGCAAACTTTTATAAAGCCTGTGTTCCGCAAAAACACAATCAATATTTACCTGAATTCTTTAATTGCGGCGATTGCTCAACAGTTATAGCAACCTACTTTAAACTGTTAGAACTACACGATCAAAACCCCAAAAACTCGTATCTAACACCCAAGAATTTATTCACTCTAGTTGATTTAGATATTCAAATCAGACCAATTTATGACTATTCTTTTTCGGACACAGAAAGCATTTTTGAAAATCTCTACTGTCAATTTAAAGTCAATGAAAAAAACGTAACCAGTCATCGTATTTGGACAACAGGTTTAATTCACAAAGAAGCCTATTTTTTAATACCAGAACTGCAAACAGAGTTATTTGATAAATTAGTAATTTTGGGCTGTGATAGTAAGGCAGAATATAAAAATAATCCGCTTTCTTTAGAAACGATCTATTGGGATATGATTAATTCTCTATCTCAAGATAAAGCAATCATAACTAATTTTAAAACTGTTCAAAACCGTCTAAAAAATCTTTCCTTTTTTGAAGCTAATGGGGAAGAGATAAGTCCTGAGCAATTACAAACTATTTTTCAAGAAAAATTTAAAAATGCTAAAGATGAGGAGCAAAAACAAAAAGTAATTTTGTCTTTATTAACAATTAAAAATGCAAAAACTGATTACTGGGAGAAAATTAAAAAACCCAAGAATTGGCCTTATAAGTCTGAACGCTTTCGAGAACAAATATTGCTTAAAATAGCTGATTTTTACTCTAAAAAAAGCCAAAATCCTCAATATCATATTCCCTACTTTCTGGAAACTGTTCAAGCGATCGCTGCTAAATCACAAAATGAATATTTAATTGCTCTAACTCAAAATTCTGACTGATGATCCGTGATTTGATTTATGTACCTTAATGCGCGTTAGCACAGACAACAAAGTTTATAAAAAGTGATCGCATTTTTGTCGTTTATGATTGGAAAAGCGATCGCCATCGCTGTGGGATATATCAACAAAGTGTAATGTGTCTTTAAAAAGATTGCAGTCAAGTGCAAATAGTCCTATAAAATAACTCATAACCTTTTATCGAAAAGTACATTGATAAAGTTCGAGTTCATACTAGATGGACCGCCAGTATCACAACAGGCTCGTCGGCGAGATCGTCTTCGGGCTTGGAAAGTGACGGTTCGGCAAGAAGCTGAAAAATACTGGTTGTCAGAGCAAAAAGCAACTACCGGTTTTGTCATGCTGCAAGTAACCTATTTCTATGATGCCATAGCCATAGATGTGGATAATATCGTCAAGCCGATTCAGGATGCCATAATCGGATTAGCCTATGTTGATGATGACCAAATAACTGATGTTCTTGTCAGAAAGCGGAATTTATCGAGTAACTTTAGAATAGAAAATATGACCTCCACTCTAGCAGAAGGTTTTTCTCGTGGAAACGAATTTCTGCATATTGTCGTAACTGATGCTCCTGATCAAGAGGTACTTATCTGATGGCAACCCCAACTGTAAATTTAGAAAGAGAAAAAGTACTGCAACTAGCAGCAGAATATCGTAAAGAAGGGTACGAAGTTTTTTTTCATCCTAGTTCTGATGACCTACCTGATTTTCTTAAGGGTTATCGCCCTGATTTAGTGTTAAAAAGAGGAAATGAATCTGTCATTGTTGAGGTTAGATCACGTTTTTCACTGAATTCTCCTTCTACACAATATTTGCGTTATTTGGCTCAAGTAGTGGAAGAGCATTCTGACTGGCGATTTGAGTTGGTAATGACAAACTCAGAGGATATTATCGATTCTCCAAATATTGAAGGTTCTCTTCAGCAGTCTGAAATAGAAACAAGATTACAGGCAGCAAGGCAACTTGTAAGTCAATATCCTGAATCAGCTATTCTTTATTCTTGGTCTTTAGTTGAAGCAACATTAAGGCTTGTTGCAGACCATGAGGGATTAAATTTACAAAGATTTGAGCCGCTTTATTTAATGAAGCAACTCGTAACTGAAGGTCTAATTTCTCGATCTCAATATCAGCTACTTAAAAATGCATATTCGTTGCGTAGTAACATTGCTCATGGTTTCAAAATCACCCAATTATCACAAGAATCTGTATATGAACTAATTGATATAACGGAGCATTTATTAGAAACCTTGAATACCAGTACTATGAAAGATTAACTCGTAAGTGGATTGGGTAACAGATGGTCTAAAATTTTACGGAGGGCGATCGCGTTTTTGTCGTTTATGATTGGAAAAGCGATCGCCTACTATTTTAGATAACTTTCTTCGTCTAAGCAGAAGAGTAGCAAAAGTCATTCCACAAATCAAAGCTATTTTAAAGTAGAACCCTGATTACACCATCTTCTATCAATTGGAGATCGCAGCCCTGAACCTTTTTAACTCTCCCATTGTCTATACTCAAGCATCTACGGATGAGGTAAATCGGTGCTAGGGTCAAATTCCAAGACACTGACTGATCAACAGTTAGTCATTCAGAGTCAACAAGGTGATGCAACAGCCTTTCGTCATCTCTACCAGAGCTATCAAAGTAAGGTACGCTCAACCCTTTATCAACTTTGTGGCAACCAAAACCTAGATGATTTGGTGCAAGAAGTTTTTTTGCGGGTTTGGAAAGGCTTACCCAAATTACGACAAACTAACTATTTTTCTACCTGGCTCTATCGCATTACTTGGAATGTGGCCAATGATGAACGACGACAATTTGCGAAACAAGCGATGACTCAAGGTGGCGATCTCGCAGAGTTAGAAACCCGTTTATCTCGCCATCAAGACAGTCCTAGTTTGATGGAAATGCACTACCAAGATCTGGTAAGACGGGGTTTGCAGTCCTTGAGCTTTGAACATCGAACCGTTTTAGTTCTCCACGATCTCGAAGATTTACCTCAAAAAGAAGTTGCCGAGATTCTCAAATTACCGACGGGAACTGTTAAATCTCGTCTTTTTTACGCTCGCCAAGCAATCCGCACCTTTTTGCACGAACAAGGAGTTGATGATGCATCCTGACCCCGACCATAATTTAATTCGTTTTCTGAAAAAACACCAACCCTCACCACCACCGGCTTCTTCCCATTGTGAGGAGAGGTTAATGCTATTGATTCGGCAATCTCGCCCCACAACTAATCCAATGACCCGATTTTGGCTAATTCCAACGGCGATCGCGGCCAGTGTATTTCTGATATGGAGTAGTCAGCAAAAAGCCTTCCAACCTGTGGCCGTCAATAATGCGAGTCCTGGTGTCAATCGCTTAAATAGTGAAGCAGAACTAGAAGCCTTTTTAGTCAATAATTGGCAGAACCTAGGAGTAGAAACTTCTGAAGAGAATAGCCGCTACAGTGTTGGTGCGACCAATGATTGGCAATTGTTAACCAATCCTGATAATAACTATCGATGATAATAAGGCTAACAATGAACCTTTTAGGAATGGGTTTTGTCTAAAGAAGTGATCTCAATAATTGCGTTTATTGGGTTTTCAGTTTTATTTATCTCTCTATTTTCTAGAGGTTTTTGCCATGAAATTTTATTCTGTTCCCCTACTAACCATGCTGTTAACGATCGGTTTAGGAACCAGCTTTTGTGTCGCTAATCCTGTATTGGCTGAAGGTCAAAATATTGCTCCCACTTTACTGGTTCAGAATCGATCTTCTAAACTGATTGATGGCCCTAATCGGCTGATGGAACAATTAAATCTTTCCAGTCAACAAAAGCAAGATCTATCGACGATTCGACAAAAATATCAAGGACAAATGAAGCAACTCCATAAACAGCTACGAACGAACCAGGAGGCATTGCGTACAATGATGAGCGGTACTGCTTCGGAAGATAGTATTCGGACTAAACATACAGAGATTGTGCAGTTAAGGCAGCAACTCGAAAATTTAGGTTTTGAAAGTATGTTAGAAAGTCGCGCTGTTCTAACGCCTGACCAACGTCAACAATTTGCCCAATTGATGGAAAAACAACGGGGAAAAATGAGATCTAAAATGGGAAATCCAGGGGACAGACCTCCGGCTTTTTAGATTTTGATGATGATCACCTGTTCCGATTCAGAATTGCAGAATTTTGTTAATTATTAATACGGCTTAGAAAGGCTTTAAGGCGATCGCTTTGGGGATTGGTAAACACCTCATCGGGGTCGCCAGCTTCTTCGACAATGCCTTGATTGAAAAAGAGCACTTTATTGGAAACTTCCCTGGCAAACTGCATCTCGTGGGTGACAACGGCCATGGTCATGCCTTCTTCTGCCAATTGCTTCATAACCCCCAATACTTCTCCCACTAATTCCGGATCTAAAGCACTGGTGGGTTCATCAAACAATAAGACTTCCGGCTTCATGCAAAGACCACGAGCGATCGCCACCCGTTGTTTTTGACCACCCGACAATTGATCGGGATAATTATGGGCTTTACTACCTAGACCCACTTTTTCGAGATACATTAAAGCGCGTTCCTTAGCCTCCGTCATCGAGAGTTGTAAGACTTTCTGGGGAGCTAACATTAAGTTTTGTAAAACGGTGAGATGGGGAAACAAATTAAAATGTTGAAAGACCATTCCCACCCGCACCCGTAATTGTCGCAGTTCTTTTTGACTGACATGGGCATGGGACAGATCCACTCCCGCCACCATCAATTTTCCCCCACTAATGGCCTCCAGCCGGTTTAAACAGCGCAGAAAGGTACTTTTTCCACAGCCCGATGGGCCAATAATTGAAATCACATCACCTGAATACATTTCCCCTGTTACGCCTTTCAGGACTTGTAGCGTCCCAAAATTTTTCTGAAGGTGTTCACAGGAGACAATCGGGGCAGTTGTTTCCATGGCGATCGCTCTTGGTAAAATCTAATCGTTTTAATCTTAATAAATATTAATGTATCGGAATCTTTTCGAGTTAATTGTATTCTCAATTACATTTATCCTTGACTTTAGCCTTAATACTGAAAGGTCAGTCTCGGTTACGGTTTCCCAGAAAATTTCAGTCTTGCTGGGTGCGCTGAGGAGCAAACAAACAAATGAATCGATTTAACCCCTTTGGTAATCTGTTTGGCCGATGGCGACATCTGGTATATTCTCTGCTGGGATTACTACTCGTTCTGGGTTTACAAGTGATTCCGGCCACTTCTCAAACGCCGGATACGGGTAAGCCTTTTATCGTTGCCACCGAACCGACATTTCCCCCCTTTGAGATGAATGATGAAAGCACGGGGACATTAACTGGTTTTGATATTGATTTGTTGCAGGCAATTGGTAAGGAAGCTGGTTTAAATATTCAAATTGAAAGTTTGCCCTTTGATGGCATTATCCCTGCCCTACAAGCGGGCACTATTGATGGAGCCATTAGTGGTATTACGATTACCGCAGAACGGGCCCAATCTGTAGCTTTTTCTAGTCCCTATTTTAAAGCGGGTTTAGCGATCGCCGTTAAAGAAAATAATACGACAATCCAGAGTGCTGAAGACTTAAAAAATAAAAAAATTGCCGTTCAGATCGGGACAACCGGCGCGATGGAAGCGGCCAAAATACCCGGTGCAGAAATTAGTAGTTTTGATTCAGCCGCCTTGGCCCTTCAGGAATTAGTGAACGGGAAAGTCGATGCAGTGGTTAATGACGGCCCAGTTACTCGTTATGCCATTAAGACAGCCGGACTCAAGGGCGTGAAGGTTGTTGCCGATATTGGTACAGAAGAATTTTATGGTATTGCCATGCCCCAGGTGAAAGGCAATCAACTGAATACCAAGCAGTCTTTAGTTAACTTTGGTTTGTTTAAGGTGATTGAATCGGGAACCTATAACGCCATTTATGACAAGTGGTTTGCGGCAACTCCCAATCCTTTACCCATGGTTGCTCCGGCGATCGTCGGTAAAGTCAACACCCTAGCGACTCAAACGGTACAGAAAGAATCCTTTTTTATTCTCCTTTTCCGTAATCTGATTCGGGGTTCTGGTATTACTGTTGTCCTCACCATTTTTGCGGTTTTCTTTGGTTTAGTGGGCGGTACTCTAGTGGCGATCGCCTTAATTTCACCCCTGGGAATTGTGCGCTGGATCTTCCGCATCTATGTGGAATTCTTTCGGGGAACCCCCATGCTGGTGCAACTATTCATCATCTATTTTGGTTTGCCTGGACTGTTTCAGGAAATCGGTTTAGAGTGGAGTTTAGACCGTTTTCCGGCTGCCATTATTGCCCTAAGTTTAAATGTCGCTGCCTATTTAGCAGAGATTATTCGGGGTGGTATTCAATCAATTGATCCTGGTCAATGGGAAGCCTGTCAGTCCTTGGGTATGTCACCTTTTCAAACCATGAAGGAAGTCATTTTTCCCCAAGCCTTTCGTCGCATTTTGCCCCCTTTAGGCAATGAATTTATTACCCTGATTAAAGATACCAGTTTAACTGCCGTTATTGGTTTTACGGAACTCTTCCGAGAAGGTCAATTAGTCGTTGCCACTACTTACAAAGCCTTTGAAGTTTATATTGCAGTAGCGTTTGTCTATCTGATTTTAACAACTCTATCTTCGATCGCTTTTAAATGGTTAGAAATCCATCTTGATCCAGTGGGTAGAGCCAAAAAACAAGCTGCCTAATGTTTAATTTGTGTGTGAGATGATCATGTTTAAATTTTTAAAAACTGCTAACTTCTTCTTGCCTAGTTTTAGTTTAGCGATCGCTGGATTAAGCCTGGTCGCCATTGCCCCGATTCAAGCGGAAGAAATAGTATCGCCGTCCCTTAACTTGCCTTTGCTCCAACGTCGTGCCCTACAACTCAAAACCTTTCAGGATGGTAGCTTAAACTCTGGCTCGGAAAATATGCCCAGGGTAGCAGACCTAGATCACGGTAGTCTCAATCAAGTTACCAATGTTTCAGAATTGCGGGATATTCAACCGACCGATTGGGCCTATGAAGCTCTCAAAAGTTTGGTGGAACGCTATGGCTGTATTGTGGGTTATCCTGATCGCACCTTTAGAGGCAATCGTGCCCTTACTCGTTGGGAATTTGCGGCGGGTTTAAATGCCTGTTTAAATACCATTGAGAGATTGTTACAGGAAAATGTGGCGGTATTGCGAGAAGATTTGGACAAGCTTAAACAACTATCCCAACAATTTGAGCAAGAACTCGCGTCAATAGGAGCTAGAGTCGATAACCTCGAATCCCGTACTGCCTATCTAGAGGATCATCAATTTTCCACGACAACCAAATTAAGCGGTGACGTAATTCTGGCCTATTCTGGCGTTTGGGGATCGGAACAAGCCAGTGGCCCGCCCAACCAACCCATTAATAATGGCCAAATTACAGTCAATTATCGTTCTCGCATTAATTTTGATACGAGTTTTAATGGTAGTGATAATCTACTGGTACGTTTTCAAACCGGTAACTTTCTCTACGGTAGAGGGGGCAGTAATCTTACCGATTTTAACTTTACCGCCGTAGGGGAGCCTAATCGTACCAGACTTGATAAGCTCCAGTACCGTTTTCCCGTTGGTGAGGATTTAAATGTCTGGATTAGTGGGGCGAAAATTACCCTGGATGATTTAGCTGATCCCCTCGCTCCTTTTACCAATTCCTTTACCGATGGTGCTGTCTCCTTTTATGGATCGATCGCCCCGATTTATTTACCGAACGACAATAATGGGCCTGGTTTAGGGGCGGCCTACAATTTTACCGAGGATCTGAGTTTGGCGGCTTTTTATTCGGCTGGTAATGGTTCGCTAACCGAGTCGAGCAATGGTTTATTTAATGGTCAGTTTGGGGTTGGTACGCAGTTAACCTATCTGCCAGAACCGGATACAGGAGTGGGGATTGCCTATCTGCATCAATATATTCCCCAGGGTCAGTATGATCAGTTTTCGGTGCTAGGATTCACCGGACTAAGCAATACGGACGATCCGTTTAATGGCAATGCTAGTACTTCAGACAATATTGCCCTGCTCTGGACTTGGCGACTGGCCCAGGGTTTTAGTCTCGAAGGTTGGGGAATGTACACTACGGCTAATGCGGTGGGCGGCGATCGCAATGGAGACACGGCGGATATTTGGAACTGGAAAGTAAGTTTTGCCTTTCCTGATTTGTTTAAGGAGGGAAATGTGGGGGTAATTTCCGTCGGACAACCACCCTATGCAGCCACGTTAACTAACAATAATCAGATTCCCGATGCTACGCCTGCTACGAGCAATCCTCCCTGGTTTGTGGAGACATTTTATCTCTATAAAGTCAACGATAATATTTCTTTAACGCCGAGTGTTTGGGTTGGTATTAATCCGGCTAATGGTCGCGATCCGCTTTGGGTTGGGGCAATTAGAACCAGCTTTAAGTTCTAGTCAATGGGGTGGCGATCCTGTTTTAACCCACATTCCGTACTTGGCAACAAGAATTTTAATTAATACGAACAAGTCTAGATTAGCAGAAGTGGTTCCCCACAAAGGTTTCAGGAATCACAATCTGCTGATCAACAAAAATACGCCTCTTTATGCAGCACAAAAGCACTGATAAACGCACTACTATAGTCTTTCCTTCTCCGTCTATATCTAGTGTTATGATGGCTAATGATGCCTGCATATAGCGTGTAAAT
>Ga0208854_1000052_pt1 | contig 23388 bp, 24 predicted proteins | sample LakMenEpi30Nov11_FD_150748 | JGI IMG/M metagenome (GOLD analysis project Ga0208854, IMG submission 150748) | Freshwater microbial communities from Lake Mendota, WI - 30NOV2011 deep hole epilimnion (SPAdes) | ecosystem: Environmental > Aquatic > Freshwater > Lake > Epilimnion/Euphotic zone ...
ACCGCACTATGGCGAAGCCCTTTCGATGGACGTATCGGGGGAAGGTTTTGGCTGCTTAAATTTTATAGCACCCAAACTTACGCCTTGGACTACTAGAGCCAATCCTCAAGCCTTAAATTTGGCAAACGATAGTACTTAACCAACTCCAATAGATAATGTTTCGGTACTGAGGAATTATGGCAAAATGATGGGTGGTTTTACGCAAATCTTCCTCTTCTTGGCGTTTAATCTTAGTCTTGTCCTAAATAATGACAAGGAAATTACCAGCAAAATAACTAAAATTATGCCCCTTATTAAAATTCAAACCTCTGCACCGATCGCCGCTTCTGATGCCCAAGTCAACGACTTACTCAAAAGTCTATCCGCTAAATTGGCTAAACACGTCAATAAACCTGAATCCTATGTCATGACTAGCTTTGAACCCCAGGCAAAAATGACCTTTGGCGGTACTTTTGAGCCAGTTTGCTATCTTGAAATTAAAAATATTGGTACAATGTCCCCTGCCCAAACCAAGGCCATGAGTAAAGATTTCTGCGAGCTTATTCAGATGACGCTAGGAGTTCCTCAAAATCGTATTTATATCGAATTCAACGATGCTAAGGGATCAATGTGGGGTTGGAATGGCAGCACTTTTTAAGTCACCGCTTCTAACCGGGCGCAGTAATCCCCAAAAAACCATTACTATGAATGAATAGCAAATCATTATTGCTAATATGACCGATTCTTTCCCCTCTTCGATGCTAGACTCCACTCTCGATCTCTCGCAGTTAGCGAGTCAACTGTCTAACGACTCTGAGAAAAATCAGCTTCAGTCTATTGCCAAACTAGCCACATTGGGAGAAGCAGGATGGCAGGTTTTGCTGGACTATCTAGCTCGCCCTTCCCCCCCCGTTCCTAATCTCGTTATGGGGAAAATTTATCAAAGTCTTTATGCTCTGGATGACACTAAGGTTCAGAGCTTTTTAGCAGAGCATTATCCCAATGGGGTAGTTCCCCTCGAATCTTCCGCCCAGATCGATTATCGTCTCCTACAGATTGCCCTCGCTCGTCAGGAATTTGAATTGGCAGATAATTTGACCCGTGAAAAGCTCTGTGAATTAGCTGGTTCGGGAGCGATTCAACGCAAATGGTTATACTTTACGGAAGTTGAACAGTTTTCGGCTGTGGATTTACACACCATTAATTCGCTCTGGTGGGTTCATTCGGAAGGACGATTTGGCTTTTCGGTACAACGTAAACTCTGGCTATCCCTGGGTAAGGATTTTGTGAAACTTTGGCCCAAGATCGGCTGGAAAAACGGCAATAGTTGGACAAAATATCCTCATGGCTTTATCTGGGCTTTAACGGCTCCGGTGGGACATTTACCGTTATTGAATCAACTGCGGGGGGTACGAGTCGCAGCTTCTTTATTTTCCCATCCGGTTTGGGCCGAACGTAATTGGTAAAAGGTTAATTAGTTAAGTACGATGAATACTGAGTTGGAAGTAATTAATCCTGCCTATACGGCCAGCCAAGCGATCGCCAATTTGCAACAAAAAGAAGATCCCAGTGCGCGTTACTATGCGGCTTGGTGGATTGGACGGTTTCAGGTGAAAGAACCGATTGTAATCACGGCTCTGCTGGAAGCTTTGCAGGATGAAACAGATCGATCGCCGGATGGGGGCTATCCCTTGCGACGCAATGCTGCCAAGGCTCTCGGTAAACTGGGCAATCTCACGGTAGTGCCTGACCTGATTCAGACCTTGAACTGTGACGATTACTATGTGCGGGAATCGGCAGCCTATGCCCTGGCCCAATTGAAGGATTCTAGGGCGATCGCCCCCCTAGCTGAGTTACTCAAAGGTGGATTAGAAGCGGCCCAAAAAGTTGCCGATAAACCCCATTTAGCCCAACCCTACGAAGCCGTTTTAGAAGCCTTGGGAGAACTACAGGCCCAGGAGGCTCATTCCTTGATCGAACCCTTTCTAGAGCATTTTTCCCCAAAGGTACAATATGCAGCCGCCCGTTCTCTCTATCAGTTAACCCAAAACACTGTTTATGCTGAACGTCTGATCACGGCTCTACAGGGTAAGGATTTACAATTACGACGCTCGGCCATGATGGATCTGGGGGCAACGGGTTATCTGCCTGGGGCAACGGCGATCGCGGCTACATTAGCGGAAAATAGTTTGAAATTAATTGCTATTAAAAATCTCTGGGAACGCTATCGAGACCAACATTCTGAAGAACCTTTATTATCACCAGCGACGGTACAAGTTATGACCCTAATGGACGAATTGCTCTAGTTTGTTTTGTCTTAATCTCTCCCACTTATTCAACCTCAATACCGTGTTTACAGGCATTATTCAAGGTCTGGGCCAACTGCGTTCCCTGCCACAAAGTCGCTTACAAATTGTTCTCTCTTCAGCCCTTTCAACCCATATTCTCTCAGATTTGGCGATCGGGGATAGTGTGGCAGTAGATGGGGTTTGTCTGACAGCAGAAACCATTACCAGCGACGGATTTATTGCCGATGTTTCCCCCGAAACCCTGCATCGCAGTACCTTGGGCCAAGCTAGTCAGAAGGGCAGCTATGTCAATATTGAAACGTCCTTACGGGCGGGAGGAAAAATTGGTGGCCATTTTGTGACCGGTCATGTGGATGGTATCGGTGCTTTAAGCCAGGCGATCGCCACTGAGAATGCTTGGGAATTAACCTTTACGGCTCCGACTGAACTCCAAGCCCAATGGCAAAGTTATTTGGCCCGTTATCTCGTCTCTAAGGGTAGTATTAGTATTAATGGCATCAGTTTAACCATTGCGAACGGCGATCGCCAGGGAAACTGGTTTACCGTTGCGGTTATTCCTCATACCTATAATGAAACCAATTTACAGTATTTAAAACCTGGGGATTGGGTCAATTTAGAAGGCGATATTTTAGGTAAATATGTCGAAAAATTATTGGGTTATCATCAATCTGCCCACCGAGAAACAGAGATTAGTCTAGACTTTTTGGCAGAACATGGTTATGTCTAAGATAGTCAGAAAAAAAGATTGAAAGGTGACTATCATGGCAATTTAGCCTTGATAGATTGGAGGAAAAAGAGAGTATCTGCATAGGTTTTGCCTGGGAAAGATGGGCCTGTATAAAAATCCCGAATATATCTCTTCGCTCCCCCCTGAAAGTGTAAGGCATGGGCGCGATCTAGAGCTTCTGTTTGATTAATGGGAACAAGGTAAGGATGACCATTGACAAAATGTACTTTCTTAATACCAGACTCAGTAACATACTGGGGATTTTCATAATTAGAAGCAATATTCATATTAAGATCAAAAACATTTGATTGCTCGCTTTTAGCCATATTTATAATCCGATTTTGATTGGCCTCCCAAAAGAGGTAAAGAGTAGTCATATCGCATATCCCGCCAGGCTTATTCTGAGATAAATGCCAATCCCACTTTTTTTGATATTTTTCTAAATATTCACGCTCACTAAAACTAGCGATCGTCAGGTTACAGAAATCTTCTAAAGCCGTAATAGTCCAATAACTAATATGCCCTGAAGCACTCCAGGTAAAAGAATTTGAGTCCTGCTTGGGAATAGATAAACCACATTCCCAGTTTAGATGACCATAACAGTTGCTTATCTCTTCAATTGGGCTATAAAGAAGGACATCCGAGTCAAGATGTAAGACAGAAGGAACTTTATTTTGATACATATACTCTAGCAAATAAAACCATCGTAGCCAACAGAATAATTCAAAACTTTCTTTATTAGTTGACCGATGAGAGTAGCATTGCTTAAATTTTTGTATTTTCTCACTTTGAATTTTATCTAACGGTTCAATTTGAATCCCCTTAAAGTTTGGGTTATCTCCAATCAGGACAACCTCAGAATTTGGGCTGGCGAATTTGGCTTGATAGAGAGCATAGGGAAGGTACCATCGATATCCCCTATGGATAAAAACGATTTTTGTATCTTGATTCATCGGTTGATTTTGATGATTATGAGTGATTTTTTATGATTATAACACATATAACGTAACACTTTGGAGACTTGTATTGTCGAATTTTAAATCTTTGTGTAAGCTTTCTATCTCAACCCAATAATTTCCTAATTTGACGAAGATAAAATAAATTTTGCTGAACCCTAAAAGGAATTAATAGAGCTTTAGTTAACATCCAGAAAGTTGGATGAATAGGACGGTATAATAAGCAGCTAAAATAGGCAGCAATACCATATGAGATAACAGTGGCGATCGCGGCTCCAATGCCTTGGTAAGTAGGAATCAGGAATAGATTCAGCAGAATATTAGAAATAGCGCCTAGGGCAGTAGTCCAGAAACTAAAATGGGTCAAATTTTCAGCTACTAGTAATTGATTACGACCTACACCTAAAAACACAAAAGGTAAAGCCCAAATATGCAAAATCAAAATAGTGGCGGATTGGTGATAGGCTTGACCAAGCAGAAAATTTACCACAGGATAGGCAGATAAACAAACACATAAACCAATGATTAAAGAAATCCATGTCAACAGATCATAGAGTTGCTGTAATCGCTGAGAATAAAGAGACTGACTTTGTATTTTTGCTTTAAGAATAGCTGGAAATACAGATGAGCAAATAATGATCGGAATAAAGTACCAAATTTCAGAAAACCGAATTGCTGCGGCATAAATTCCCACCGCCTTTTCATCAGCCATTATCCCTAACATTACCTGATCAATTCTGACATAAATTGTTACCATTACAGAGGATAAAATGAGAGGCCAAGAATCACTTAAAAGGTTTTTTGCAAGAGGTAAACTAAACCGCCATTGGCTTAATAAATATTTTTGTTGACGATAAGCAATGATCATCCCGACTGTTTTGATAAGTCCGTCAATAATAAATAAAAATGCAAAGGCAAATACAGACAATTTTAAATAAATAAAAATAAGCTTGAGAATTGAATTAATGGTTATCTGTATCGTCCTGACAATTACCATTGATTGAGATAATAATTTGGCTTGGAACCAAAAGTCGATTACATCAAAAGCATTAAAAATTAAACTGCATACAATAATAACTGCTAGCCACTTAGTTTCTTGGTTATCACTAAAGCTTAAAAGAGAAAGAATACTTATTAAACCAATTGTCGTAATTGATATTATTTTTAAAACCCAAGATGTTCCTAGTAATTGATTAGTTAAACTATCTTCTTTGACTAAGTTTCTAACCACAATTGAATCTAGACCTAATCTGGCAATGACATCAAAAATTCCTACAAAGCTAATGACATAACTGAGCAAGCCAAAATCCCTAACGCCTAAATATCTAATCGAATAAATGCCAATGGTTAAGGCGATCATCATGGTTAATAGCCTTTCAGCCAACAACCAACTAAAATTATTTACAATTTTTTGTAGTCCGGGGCTAATTTTTTTATAAAGAATAGTTAAATAGTTTTGCATATATCCTAATATAAAAACTAGTTTTATTATTAATTAAGGTTTTTGTGCCTCCATATATAAGGTTTCGTCTTGTCTAACTGCCTGATCTAAACATATTCTACGATCATTCCCTTCTTGAAATGCAACTTTCTGAATATTGATAAAGCCAGCATTCTTCAAGAATCTAGCCAGTAGTTGCTCATCCCATACTGATAAATGCCGATGATTTTGAGTGAGTGAATGGATTGCTTCGCAACCTGTTGGCCATCGAGAAAAAACGGGATTTACTATTCTTCTTTCGTAGTAGTCCACATATTTCTGAAGATCGGGTACGGTAATTCGTAGCCAAGCTTGGGATCTCATTGTACGATGAATTTCCTGTAAAAGATTAAATACTTGATCAGGATAGAGATGCTCTAAAGTATGTTCTGTAAAAACACCATCCCAAAAATTATCAGGACAGATTAGAGGGTAACGAAGATCAATCATCCAGTCTGGAGAGGAAAGATTGTTACTTTTGAGTTGAAATCCACAAAAAAAATCTGCATTCACCCAGTCAGGAAAATTAGGATGAAAACCACATCCTATGTGTAGAAGCTTAAGTTCACTCTTAATTGTGGGAAGTTTTCTCTTTCTAAAAAAGTGGCGACCGATAAAACTTTTTAGCTCTAATAATAATAATTCTTGCCACGTAATTTTATTATTAATACTATAATCAATAATATCTTGATTGTTCAATATTAAGGGAGAAGGGCTTTGATTCATAAAAAACTAAGAGACTCAATTAAGTTTTTGGGAAAGCTCAATGAAGATTTTTGTTCCAATAAGATTGTATTACCAGAAAAAATAATAAGCTATTACGTATTTAAGTTCTATCATTAATAACTTATTGTGAAGGATTGCCAATAATCGTATTAAGATCCTTACTGATATCTGATGATGAAGAACAGCTTATCATATCGATGAGATGACAGAACGAATTCTATCAAATTTGAGAGTGTTTACTATTTTTCTCTTGTTCCAATATGAACGCTTATGCTCTGTATAAGTTGATCAGTAAGTAAGATGAAACAGATGACAACATTAGGCTGGAACGAGAATATGCTCACTGTATTTAATCATTCATGAGCTTCAATAAAAGCGATCGCCTCTTCACACCAGGCGACCCAATCGGACTCAAAACGAATGCCGCGCCGCAGAGTTAGATAATGAAATTTGGCTTCAATGGTAAGGGATGGGAGGTCAGGAAACTCTTGCTGTTCAATAGTTTTCAGCACTTCTAAATTGGTTAAATGAATGCCGTGACGACGCTTTAACTCCTCAATAATGGCAGGACGCGGTACCAGAAAGCCAACCTGGGTTTTAATCATCAAATCTTCACGAATCGTCGTTGGTTCACTGGGAGTTAGCACCCAATGGGCTAATTGTTCCGTTCCTTCCCTCGTGACGCTGTAGATATTTTTGTTGGGGCGACGGGTTTGGGTAATGGTTTCTGAACTGACCCAGCCCTGGGACTCTAATTCTCGCAACGCTTTGTAAACCTGTTGATGGGAAGCCATCCAGTAACAACTAATTTTTTCATCAAATCGTTTCACCATATCGTAGCCACTACAGGGGCCATCTACTAAAAGACTGGCCAGTAGTGCGTGGGATAGAGCCATTAAAATTTCTCCTTGACATATGCATTTTGTTTAATATACATTATTGTCATGCTAGTTTTATATTCATTTTTTTGCATAATCATTATCCGACATTATTACTCTTCTTGTCCTTGTGATCAGGTGCTAACCCTATGCAGTCCATCGAACCGTCCAAAAATCCTTTAACCAAAATACTGCCTAAATTTCTAGGGCAGGGAGTCATTGCCCTTGGTGTAATAGGTACGATCGCGGCCACTGTCTTGATTGTCTTTAACCTGAACCAAACCAAAGAAAGTGAATCAAAGTCTGTGGCCAGTTCTCCGGCTCAAATGATGGTGGCTAAAACGGTTGTTGCCCTAGGCCGATTAGAACCGAAGGGAGAAGTGATTAAAATCGCAGCCTCCAGTAGTGGCAGTCGCATTGCCCAATTACAGGTTAAACAGGGAGATACCGTCAAAAAAGGTCAAATTATCGCTATTCTCGATAGCCGCGATCGCCTACAAGCCGAATTAGAACAGGCTCAGGAACAGGTACGAGTCAATCAGGCTAAATTAGCTCAGGTGAAAGCAGGAGCCAAAACAGGAGAAATTGGAGCACAACAGTCCACGATTGAACGCCTACAAGCTCAATGGCGAGGCGATAAAGCGACTCAGCAGGCCACCTTAAATCGTTTAGAGGAACAGTTAGCGGGAGATGTGGCGGCGCAAAAAGCTGCTATTCGTAAGTTAGAGGCAGAATTAGCCAATGCCCAGGCAGAATATCAGCGTTATCGGCAATTAAACGAGGAGGGAGCGGTTTCGGCTTCCATCTATGACAATAAAGGTTTAGTCCTAGAAACCAGTCGTCAGCAATTAGCAGAAGCCAAAGCTAATTTAGAGCGAACTCAAGCCACGGGTCAGCAACAAATAAACGAAGCCAAGGCCGCTTTGGAAAGAATTGAACGCACGGGTCAACAGCAAATTAATGAAGCTCGTTCTACTTTGGATAAGGTGGCAGAGGTTCGTCCCGTTGATGTACAAACGGCTCAGGCAGAAGTCAATGCAGCTCAGGCTGCGGTTAAAAAGGCTCAAGCCGATTTAGATTTAGCCTATGTGCGATCGCCCCGTCATGGCCAAATTCTGAAGATCCATAGCTGGGACGGAGAAATTGTCGGCAATGATGGCATTGTGGATCTGGGTCAAACGGCTCAAATGGTGGCAGTGGCTGAAGTCTATGAAACAGATGTTAAACGCCTAAAAATCGGACAAAAGGCTGTGATTACCAGTGATGCTTTCACCGAAGAGGCGATCGGTCAAGTCGAGGAAATTGGCTTACAAATTTATAAAAATAAGGTCTTAAATACCGATCCCACTGCGGCCACCGATGCACGAATTGTTGAGGTTAAAGTATTACTAGATCCGATTAGTAGTCGTAAAGTCAAAGCTTTTACTAATCTTGAAGTTACTGTTGCGATTAAGATTCAATAACTTTTTAATTCTCTCCTCTTTTTAAAGAGATTAGAGGGATAAAACCTCAAAAATTAGATAAAGAAGCGAATGAAAACTCAACCCATTTTTCGGAATATTCCCCTAGCCTGGCTCCAACTTAAACGAGAAAAAAGCCGTCTTATGGTTGCGATGGCAGGAATCGCCTTTGCCGATATGTTGATGTTTATTCAATTGGGGTTTCAGACTGCTCTGTATGACAGCAATACCCAATTGCACCAAACCATTAATGCGGATTTAGTTTTGATTAGTCCTCAAGGTAGAAATATTGTTAGTCTAGATACTTTTCCCCGACGACGACTATATCAAGCCTTAAGTTTTGAAGGAGTTACCAGTGCTGAACCGCTTTATACAGATTTTGTTGACTGGAAAAATCCTCAAACCAATCTCAAGACTTCTATTTTATTACTGGGCTTTAATCCGAAAAAAACAGCTTTTTTAATTCCTGAAGTGGAAAAAAATCTAGAGAAATTGAAAATGCCTGATATTCTCCTGTTTGATCGAGGTTCACGGGGAAACTATACAACTGCGATCGCCGATTTAGAGCAGGGAAAAACTGTTTCCACCGAAGCCAGGGAACGTAAATTAAATATTAAGGGGCTATTTCTCTCTGGTGCTTCCTTTGCTGCTGATGGCAATGTGATTACGAGTGACCTTAATTTTCACCGTATTATGACCAATCGTGATCCGTCCCAGGTCAGTGCAGGTTTAATTCAACTTAAACCAGGAATTGATCCTCAAGTCATGGCCCAAGTATTACAAAAAAATTTGCCTAATGATGTCAGGGTTTTAACCAAGGCAGAATTTATCAATTTTGAAAAACAATATTGGTCTGAAAATACCTCTATTGGTTTTATTTTTACGATGGGAACAGCGATTGGTTTTGTGGTTGGGGTTGTCATCGTCTATCAAATTCTGTCGGGTGATGTGGCTGAACATACGGCTGAATATGCCACCCTCAAAGCAATGGGTTATCAGGATTCCTATTTATTAACCGTTGTTTTTCAAGAAGCTCTAATTCTGGCTTTTCTCGGTTTTTTGCCCGGATCGGCGATCGCAGTCAGTCTCTATGCTTTAACCCGAAATGCAACCAATTTACCGCTATTTATGACCATGAGCCGAGCCATTACTGTCCTGATTTTAACTATTATGATGTGTTTAATTTCAGGTGGCATTGCTACCCGTAAACTTCGTGCTGCTGACCCCGCCGATATTTTCTGATCGCCAATTCAAGAATGAAGTGCATGGAAAGCTTTTTTTTGAGCTATATTAAGAAATGAGTATATGCCATTTAAAAAATTTTATTTTAGGGTAAGCTGACCAATGACTGTAATTCCAGATTGAGCTAATTGTCGATATTGGGGACTATTAGATAATATATGGTTTCCTTTAGAAGCAACCCAATGAAAACTTTTTGGTTCTTTATTCAATTCAGGAGCTTTTTCAGATAGAAATACTTTTAGCCATCCAAGCTTTTTTAAGATTGTTTTAACTTCACTGGTATCAGCAGGATGAATTTCGATAAAATAGGTCTTCCCATCATAGCCAACAGCGTAATCCCAACGATTATCACTAGAAAATTCTTGTTTTACGGCATTATCAATGTCCACACTACCTTCACATTTTCGTGAATCATTTGGCTTTATGTTGTTACTGTTTGAACCCAGAGCTTGTAATCCGTCTCTAAGATGATTTCTAAGTAAAGGGGTTTGATCAATTGCAGTCTTGAAACTCATGCTTTCTCCTGAGCCGCTTGGGATACAACTTCGGAAGCTCGACTACTAAAACTTGTCAGTCCTCCCCACTCCGCGATCGCGTCATCTAAGTCACCTGGATCTAAGGATGAAATATCTTTCACATAAACACCGTCTTTTTGTTGATCAAAGTAATAAGTTGAAAATGTTTTATTTTTGAGAATATTTTCAAATAATTCTGTCATTAATTCAGAAGATTCTAAATTAAAAAGTTGATAAAGATATTTAACATCAGAATTTTCTTGTTGCAGAAAACGAATTGCCCAAACTGCTTCTAGAAGAACAGGAGAATGAGTAGAAATTATTAATTTGTAACCTTGATTTAAAAGTTCTAAACACATTAGAATTACACATAAAATTGCTTGGGGATGGAGACCCATTTCTGGCTCTTCAATTACTACCCATTCTAAATCATCATTTGGTGTAGAGTTTAACCAATAAAAACTTAACAGTAGAGGCATAAACTCACGTTGTCCTGCTGACCAAGTCATAAAAGGGAATGAATTGCCATCAATATTAAGATGAATTCTTTTACGCATTCCAGTAACTATTACCTCTATCAATGCTCCATGAAAAATACTGTTTTCTATTGCTTTCTTTATCTCTTCATGTGTATCGTAATTAATGTAACTTTTTTGAATTGTTAATCTTAGTGATTCACTGAAATAACGAACTACATAGGGATCGCCAATGTCGAAGCTTGTAAACGGACGAGGCCATCCATTTTCAAGAGCAATTACACGTTGAGCAGGTACTAAAAAAAGTTGTTGCCCATAATAAAAGTCTGAATCTGAAGCTAAATCTCCCGAATCAAACTTTGTTTCATCTAAATATATTTCTGTTTTATTATTCCAAATATTATTCATTCCTTCCCCAAAGTAAAGCTCATAAAATTCATCGGTATTTTCTTCCCAGTCATAACCGTTATTGTTAAGATTATTCACAATATCTTGACTATCAAGCAATAATTTTATTAATTGCAATAAAATACTTTTTCCCGTAGCTTGAGGGCCAACAAATAAAGTTAAATCACCGAAATTTATATCAGCTTCTTTGATTTGACCGAGGTTAGTAACTCTAATATTTTTCATGTTTTCAGATAATTAATTGAGAAAGTAAATTTCTTTTTTAGGACTTCTTTTTTATTTAAGGTAAAGGCTTGTTATCCAAGTCCTATACTCTATGGATTTGGGAACTATTGAAGATCATCACCAGGCAACCAATCTCCCATAACCTGTTCAATGAGATAGGGACATAATTCAGGAAAAAGATTGATTTCCAAATGAGTTTGTCGGGCCGCTTCTCGACGCGCTCTTGTGTATTCTTTTTCTAAAACTTGTAGGGGATAACTTCGTAAACTAGGGCTATCTTCCAACTTACGACGGATTTGCGATCGCCCATCATTCATAGAATCAAGCCAACTATCCGATCGCCGTTGGGGTTGATATTGCCACTTCAGAAGATGCACCATAATCCGTTCCATTTGAGAGGCGATCGCACTGCGCTCACTTTTCCCCAAATCCTCAACCTCCTCAATTAAATGTTCCCAATCAATAGCATCCCAACAACGTTCCCGCAAAAGTTGAGCCGTATCTTTTGCCCAGATTGTTAAATCTTTATCATAGGTAGTTGACATAGACCCCTCCTGATCAAATTTTGTTTATCTCAATATTAATGTTAAATAAATACTAAGGGCGATCGCCAAAGCATCTATCAGTTTCTTTAATGTTAAAAATTTCACCATGTTTGCTTAAACTTGTGTCCTTCTTGCTAATAGGCGATCGCGTATGCCAACAGGATTAAATTGTTTTTCGGCTTCTTGTTGAATAAAGTTAGCAAGATTTTGACGCTCTAAAAGATAAGCATTAACTTCTGTTTGATGCTGTAGATAATAACTAAGAACCGCATAAATATCAGCAAGTTCCAGCGATGAATATTGCTCCCGAATTTCTTCGGCAGTCGCTCCTTCCAGAAAAGCAGTAACGACAGTATCTAACGTAATACGAGTTTGATTGACGCGAATAACACCATTAGCATCAGTCTTTAGAGGAACAGAGAAAGTAGTAGGAATGAGTAACATTTTCTTCATTTACTTTTTAGGCAATTTATATTGAGCGATAATTTTTTTCGCAAACTCTGGCACATGGGCCGCTAATTTTTCGGGATAATTACGACGCACATAAAGATAATTACGGGTAAAGTGTGAATCAATACTAAAACGGGCATACTCCAAACCCTTCGGCCCAATTTTTTCGATCACGACTCCCATTAATTTGGCTGCCCACATGGGTAATGTCACCGCTTTATCGTAGGCTGGAATACTTTGTTGTACCGCATTTTTACGATCGCCTTCCGAACTCACTGGTTGAACATCTAGCTGATCCTTAATTAGCTCTAACATCTCACGCCCTGTCTCATTGCGAACCACAATCCACTGCCAACCAAAAGGCGCGCCCATATAACCCACCACGAGATCTGCCAGGGAATTCACATAGTCAAAACAACTCATGCAGGAAGGCGCGAATACATCCTTTAATTGATTTGTTTTTAAGCCAAAAAAGGGTACTAATTCCGTCGAACCATCTTCGTGTTTAAAATGCACTCGAAAATCCTGCATAAACTCATAATGCACCACTGTTTCCGGCGATCGGCTAGTGGTTTCTAAAAACTTTTTCAACCCCTCCCGTGAAACATTATCCACACAGGGCGTTCCCAAAATATAGAGCTTTTCCAATCCTAAGGATTTCTCTACCGCTCGCAATGCTTGAATTTGGCAACCGACCCCAATCACCAACAATCGTTTCATTCCCGATTTTTCCACTTCTTCCAATACCGAAAGATTAGGAGATAAAGTGGGTTTATTCACCTTGGCAGCTAAAACCTCGTCCGGCGATCGCGCTACAACAATTTGAGGCTGAAAACGATCTTCCTTGGTATTTTGAACACAAATAACCCCTTCTACTAAACCTCGATTTAACATTTCACAGGCCAAAGTACTCACAATTCCCGTCCATTGGGCCCCAGGGATGGGTTGCTGTTTCTTAGCCGCCATCATTTCCTGATGTACACCGAAATACAGATCATTCTCATTTTCTAAATCCCGACTACGGCCATGGGCTTGGGTTTCCAGGCTGGCAATCTGCTGATTTAAAAAAGCGCAGGCTTCTTTGACATAGTGGATGTAGTAGGTATCACATAGACCACACTCACTACAGAGAGCTTTGGCAGGACGGGGGCTATTCGGCTTTAAGGCTTTGGCTTTTTGGTGAGGAGCGATCGCGGTCATGATGGTTTAGCAGGTTTACAGAAAGGCTTTTAAGAATAGACAATCTTCTCCTACGGTATCCTAGAACGGAATTCTTGGGGAGAACCCCAGGCTGCAAGTAAGAAGAATTTGCTTTTCTGTTTACTAGTATCTAACGTTTTTTGGCAACATGAAAGGCGGATAGATAGGAGAGCGGCAGACTATTTCCTAGGTTTTGCTCAATTTTTTCTCTCAGAGCCTCAAATAAAATGGCCCTTTGTTCCGCTTCTAACTTCAGATAAGGAGAATAGGTATTTAAAAGCATCAAATATTCATCAATGGTATAAACAACCTCAGACCAGAAAGTTCCCTGAACAACTTTTTGAAATTGCCCAGAATCAGTAATAATTTGCCCTAATCCTTGCACGATTTTTTCCTGAGTTTCCTGATCTTCATAGCGATCAAGAAAGGGGGCATGAACTTGATACACCTCTGATAAAAGTAGAGATACATCGTAGGATGGTTGTAATTCTTTATTCCACAATAAAATAAGATGACCCTTTGCTCGTAACGCTTGGGCTGCTTTGGGATAACCAATTTCAGCCGGAATCCAATGAAAAGAACTAGCCGCTAAAACAGCATCGAAGCAGTCTGATTCTAACGGCCATTCTTCAAAGGAAAGATTTTTGATGCTAACCTGGGGGTAGGCTTGGCAATTAGTTTGAGCTAATCGATAAAAGTGAGGATTGGGTTCTAGGCAAAGCATTTTGGCCCCTAGGGGCGCGAAGGCGACTGTGGCAGTACCAGGGCCACAACCTACTTCAAGAATTTTTGAATCAGCTGTGAGGGGCGCGATCGCCAATACTTGCGAGATAAAGGGCTGAGGATAATGCGGTCTAACCTGGTTATAGGCATCGGCGGCAGGAGAATACCAATCTTTGCGCGCTTCTAAACTGGTGCTGGCATAACTAACAATGGCGAGACTCAGATCATTATAATTCATGAAAAAGTCGCTCTCTTGCAATAAACTGATGGGGATAGTTTAACGAATTTTGCGATTGAGACGATTTTAACCTGATCCTGTTGCAAAGATTGAGCCAGTATGAGTTTGTTACAACAGAAAAAGAAAAGCATTAGTTTGTTAAGTCTATTGGCGATCGCGGGTTTAGCATTACACGCCTTAGCTTTACTCATTTTAATTATCCAAGGCATCAGAATTCGTCAATTGAGTTTGAGACAACCGGCCAATTTTGTTCAACTTGTCGCCGGACAACGCCCCCTGCTTGCAGATCCTTTATTCAGAGAACCAGAAGCGATTCGACACTTTGTCAATCAAACCATGACGCTGATGTTTAACTGGTCGGGAATACTACCGGCTCAAAGTTTAGAAGAGGTAGATAAACCCCAACGGGATCAGGGGCTTTTTATTCCCACTCCCCAGGGCGGTAATCAAAAAATTTCGACCAATAGTTGGGTGGCCAGTTTTGCCCTCTCGGAAGATTTTCGTAAAGGATTTTTAAGAGAAATTGCAGCCATGACTCCACCCGAAGTTTTTGCCAGTTCTCCTGCTCAAAAAATGTCAGCCCAGTTACAAATTAAACGCATTGATCCGCCCCAATCTATTGGCACTGGTAAATGGCGAGTTGGCATGGTGGCTGATTTAATTCAAACCAGACAGAGTAATGGACAGAAACTCATTGTTCCTTTCAATAAAGATCTGCTAGTCAGAGCCATTGATTATTTTCCCTATAGTTCTCCTAGTAATCTGACCGATTTACAAAAAGCGATTTATAATATGCGGATAGATCAGTTAGAAATTTATGAGATTCGTAATCTCTGTTTACTGGATAATAATAGCCGCCAATCAGGAGAATTAGGAAGTTGCCAAAGTTCATCAGAGAGATTTTTGCGTTAATCTTTTTAGGCTTTGGATACAAGTTTTGTACCCCTACGATTAAACCAGTTAGAGTGAGAAGTTGCTTAAGAACTCACTGAATGGCTTAAATCTTACCTTGAGCCTAATGAGGAAAAATGCGGATTTCAGGTTAGACGGGGTGTAATCTGACGTAATTAACTGGGTAAAATCTGTGAGAAAATCATTATCAGTTGCCTATAAACCTGAAACAATCCCTGAAGTAGGGGAATTCAATTAATTGGCAACCTTAACGCTCTTTTTGACAGTAAAAATGTCCTGACTCCCCCATTTTTTATTATACTACACACTTTCTTTACAAAAATAATTTATACTCAATAGCTATTTGGCTAGGATTGGAAGATGAGCTATTCCTTTGAACGGTTAAGATTTCATTTTATCGAACAGGCTGTGAGGCAGATCAGTGAGGAAGGAAATACTACCAACACTGTCAACGTGGTTATCCATACCCAAAGAAATCAAGCAATTCGCCTTATATCTGCCAGAAAAGCTAATGAACGGGAGAGAAAACGTTATGAGCAACAATAAATTTTCATCTGAGATGTCCCTTGAGGAGCGGCAAAAGAAATTCCTGGAAATGTCCGATGAGGATATTGATTATTCGGAGATTCCTGCTCTAGATGATGAATTTTTCAAGAATGCTAAATTGGTCAAAGGAAGTCCCCATGCAGAGTAAATTAGTATTAGTTTGGAGACGAAAATCCTTGATTGGTTTAGAAATCATGGTCAAGAAAAGGGTTATCAGGCTCTTATTAACGATGTATTACGAACCTACGTTAAACATCAATCTTAATAACCTATTAGTGAATAATAAATAGTTGATAGTTTACATTGGAAACTGTGATCGCCTTTTAACCCTAACCTAAAACGCGATCGCTGTCTCCTGTTTCTGTATTGCAATTTTTGAACTGTCAAGGCATAATAATTATGTTGGTATTGCTGGCCCACTTGAAAGCGACAAATTAAGCCATGAACAAAAATCGTCTAAATGAGATTGAATCCCATCTTGAACTGCTTTACGAACAAAGAAGGGAGAAAGAAGAGGCTATTATTGTGGCTTCAAGAGGTGATAAAACAATCCTAAAACAGCAACTTCGGCTTGAAATCCTTAAACCCATTCGAGATTATGAACAGGAGTATTGGCAAATCGTCGCTAATCAGTCCAATCTAGCTGAAATTCCAGAAGCGGAAGCTGAGGTTGTTATCGCTGAATTTGTGGAAGGAGTCGGACAACTTCAGGGAGAAAAGGCAGCAGTTATAGAGTATTTGCAAAAAATCCTCGCTAAAGTGGAAGAACCTGGCCCTACAGCCGCCGCTAAATTTAAAACTATTATTTCTTCGATTCCTCCTTTTATAGGAATTTCCTATGAAGCTGAGTTGGATACAGAAAATTTCTTAAATCGCTACTTTCCTACTTTTGTGAGTAAGGTGAAAAGTCTAAAAAATATGACAGGAGTGCAACGCCTAAAAAAGGAATGAGTCCTGATTCATTGTTGGCTTATCAAAATGTATCGAGAAGTGAACTCGTGAATTGTATGACTCAGAATAGTCATGTTCAAAGTATTTTTCTAGATTCTTTGAGAGATTTTGATTTTTCTAATATTCCTCAAGAGAGTATCCGAAAGGCTTATCAAGATGCTTTGCCACCTGATACGAATTCATGGAATTTAGCAGAAGTAAATATGGAAGAAATTTTGAACAAATTGGCTAATTTTAGAAAGCTTTTTCAATTTTTTCAAGGTTTAAGTCAGGATAAAAATTTGCCCAAAGAAATTCGCAAACGATGTAAGAAGAAAGCGAGTGAATTAGCTTTTAAAAAGCAGCATGAAAATGTAAAATATTCCTCAGCAATACAACCTTTTTCTAACCAAGAAAATAAACTTCAGTCCTATCTAATTGCAAAAATTGAAAAACTTTCTCATAATGGTAATGAATTTTTATTAAATGCTTGGTTAATTAGTGATTATTCTTTAGTCAAAAAAGATTTATCTTTAATAATCAACAAGAAAGACTCTGTATTGCATTGCAAGTATCTAGTATCACATTATAAGCCTCTACTAGATGAAAATGAGCAACAAACAGGAAAAATCTGTAATCTAAATGAAGTTTCTTCAGAGTTTAATAAATTTCTTACGAAAGCTTTACATTTGCTTGTGGGTAAGAGCTATTGCTTGACAATAGAATTTTTCTTGCCAGAAAATTTAATGGGAATGGAAATAGACCGTTGGAAGATTGATGATCCTGTAGATAAGGATATGACTTTGGGGATGAAATATCCGATTTGCTTGCGATCACTGGCTCGTCTTGAGCTAGATTATTTGCTTTCTAATTATTCGTCCTGGCGTGGCTCTTGGGATAAAGTTAGGGAACTTTTAATAAATAAACCTAATCAAGACTGCTTTGAAACGCTTGCAGAAATAGAAAATTTCGATTGGAGAGCATTTCAAGTTAAATTGAACAAAAAAATTGGACTGAAGGTTACTTGTCATCATCCCGAATCTATGCGAGAATACTTGTTTAAAGCGATTAGAGGAGCGACAACTCCTATAGCAATCTGGACAAGAACGGATATTCCTAACTTAGATCAGGTGAAAGCAATTGATGAAATCCTTACGTCTCAACCGCTTTGTGCTCTATGCGAATCAGTGAGGCAAACCAGACAAATTGCAGGTATTCAGACGGGAGAACATTTAGGGCATCATTTAGCTTTACTTTGGGAAAATCCCTATCGCCTAACGCCTGATATAATGCCACTAGTTCCGACTGAACAATAATCCATTGGAAATTTTAACAATGACGGACTGGAAAATTTTTAAGGGAAATAGTAAACCCCACAATGGGATTGATCATTTGCCTCCGCCTCCTGTTTGGCGTAGGTTTAGGGGGGCTGATGAGAAAATTGCCATAGAGATTAAGGAGCGTTGGCAAGCTTTTTGTTCGGAGTTAGTCGTTAATGAACGGGATCGAAAACGGGGTGAAAGTTTTCGTATTTATTCAGATAATAGTGACAAGAGAAATAGTGTTATTAATATGGTCAATGCGGCTTTATATTTAAGGCGACCTTTATTAGTGACGGGAAAACCTGGAACGGGGAAAACCTCTTTAGCCTATGCGATCGCCTATCAATTAAAGTTAGGGCCTGTTTTGCCCTGGTATATTACGGCTCGTTCGACTCGACAAGAAGGTTTATATCGTTATGACGCGATCGCTCGTTTACAAGATGTTCAAATGAAGGATGAAAATAAAGATATTGGGCGTTATATTCAGCTTGGCCCCTTGGGAACAGCCTTATTGCCTGCGCGTCGCCCCCGTGTTTTATTGATTGATGAAATTGATAAGAGTGATATTAATTTACCCAATGATTTACTCAATTTATTTGAAGAAGGTGAGTTTGAAATTCCTGAGTTATCTCGCATTGCGAAAGAGATAGATCGGGTCGAAGTTCGTTCCTATGATGGCATGGATGTCCCGCTTCTAAATGGACGAGTGTGTTGTGATAATTTCCCTTTGATTGTGTTAACGAATAACGGGGAACGGGATTTTCCGCCTGCTTTTTTGCGTCGTTGTTTACGGTTAAATATGCCCTATGATTCTGATGCAACGGCATTGAAAGAAATTGTGAAAGCTCATTTAGGATCGGATGTGGTGACTCAGGATGAGGACAAAGTTGAGCAGTTAATCGAAAAGTTTGTAGAATTGCGGGATGGAGGTGATATTGCGACGGATCAATTGCTAAATGTGATTTATATGGTCACTCGTGAATTTAAGCCTGAGCAGTCCGATGAGGAGGATTTGGTTAAGGTTTTGATGAAATATTTGAGCAGTGGTGAAGATAGATGATTGATGCTCTGATTACGGCTCTGAATCAGGAGTTAGCATTATCGGCAAAGGAAATTGCTGATCTTTTTTGGCTGGCGATGCAGGTTACTAATGAGCGTGATTCCCCCCGACCTACCTTAAAAAAGAAAGAGATAGACTCAGAAAGCGTGAACAGAGGCGATTCAGCGCGACTAGATAATGGGCAAAATAGAGATAATCCCAATTCAAAAGGAAAATCTCGGCAAAAGGAAGATGAAAATGAGCCAAAAGCAGGTCTTTATCCTCGTCGTTCATCGGATTTTGCGGACAGTTCGGGTTTAGGGTTTAAGGTTCCCGACGCGCCTGCTTTGCGTGAGCCGTTGAAGTTGGCAGGGGCCTTAAAACCGTTGATGCGTCGTTTGCCCACTGGTACGGATTTAGTCCTAGATGAGGAGGCGACGATTGAACGCATTGCGGCGGAAGGAATTTGGCTACCTGTTTTGCGACCGACTCTTGAACCCTGGTTAGACCTGGAGTTGGTGGTTGAGGAGGGAATTTCGATGCAGATTTGGCGACAGGCGATCGCCGATTTAGAACGTTTACTCAAAAACTATGGCATTTTTCGGGATGTGCGGGTCTGGGGTTTATTGACGGATGATCATAAACAGGTGCGGATTCGTCGGGGCATTGGGTCGCAGGCTAAGGGTCAATCGTTGCGGAGTCCAGCCGAGCTAGTTGATCCGACAGGACGGCGATTAATCTTGGTGGTGAGTGATTGTGTGTCGTTGTTATGGCGTAATGGAAAATTAGCGGCGGTGTTGGAACTTTGGACTAAACAGGGTTCGATGGCGATCGTGCAGATGTTGCCGAAGTGGTTATGGAAACGGACAGCATTGGGTCGGGCTTCAGAGGTTTTGTTGCAGGGTTTGTTGCCTGGAGATTTTAATCAGCAGTTGATGGTTCGGGAGGTTTCTCTCTGGGAAGATTTGGAGGAAGTGCGGGGAGCGAAGGTTCCTGTTTTTTCGTTGGAAGTGGAACGGGTAGCAATTTGGGCGCAAATGTTGTCGGGAAGGAGTGTTTGGGCGACGGGTTATTTGTTTAAGTTAGAAGATATTGCGATTAGTCAGGCTGAAAGTTTATTTAATCTAAATTCAAGGGACTTAACGGCAGAGGATCGGGTACAAGGTTTTCGAGTGACGGCTTCACCAATGGCGCGAAAGTTGGCAGGTTTATTGGCGGCGGCTCCGATGATTAGTTTACCGATTGTGCGTTTAATTCAGGAAACTTTGTTAAGGGAGTCTCAACAGGTTCATGTGGCCGAGGTGTTTTTGGGAGGTTTATTAAAGACTTTACCTGTAGGGAATTTGGAGGTTAATCCTAATGATGTTTTATACGAATTTATGGATGGGGTTCGGGATTTATTAATTGATTCGGTTCCGTCTGGTTATGTGCTAAATGTGGTGGATGAGGTGTCGAAATATGTAGCGAAAAGGGTAGGGTTATCGTTACAGGATTTTGCGGCGGTTTTGAGAAATCCCCAGGCGATCGCGGCTCAGGAAAATGCAGGTAATTTTGAGTATTTTGCGACGGTTACGGCTCAAATTTTGAGAAGTTTAGGGGGAGAGTATGAAAAAGTTGCTGACGAGTTAGAAAGCAACAAACAAAAAGATATTCAAGAACAGCTAGAGACTATTCATAATATTCAATATCAACACTTCGGAGGGTGTTTACCAGCAGATTCACCTACTTATATTAAACGTAAAGCCGATGATCAACTTTATGAGGCAATAAAAGCAGGAGAGTTCTGTCTTGTACCGGGGCCTAGACAAACGGGAAAAAGTAGCTTAATAGTTCGAGTTGCACAACGGTTACGAAGCGAAAATTTTGCTTGTAGCTGGGTTGATTTTTCTAGAATAATTTCAATAGTGCGTGAAGATAATTCGCAACAATGGTATTATTATTTAATACATCAACTTACAAGATCGTTTAAACTAAGAGAACACTTTGATATTGAAAATTGGTCGCAAAGTCAAGAAGATTTATCGCCCCCACAAATATTTACTAAATTTATTGAAGATATTTTACTAAGAGAAATTTCCGATCCAATTGTAATCTTTATGGATGAATTTGATTGTCTTTTATCGTTAGAATCAGATTTGAGAGATGATTTCTTTTCTCTATTAAAAGTGTTATATGAAAGGAGAAACTTTGAAAATAAATATAATCGTCTAAATTTTGTATTATCTTTTATTTATTTGGATTCTGAATTGATTCAAAACAAATTATACGTTTCTCCTCCTAAGATGAATATAACAATCAATCTAGACAATTTTTCTTATGAAGAAGCTCTACCTTTAGCGCAAGGATTAAGGGAAAAAACAAGCAATCCTGATGAATTACTAAGAGAGGTTTTATGGTGGACAGGAGGGCAACCTTTTTTAACTCAAAGAATATGCCATTTGATTCAAAAATTACAAGATTATGTGCCAGAAGGAAATGAAAAACTCTGGTTGGAGGAGTTAGTCAGAAATCAAGTGATTGATAACTGGAAAATTCAAGATCAGCCTGTGCACTTTGACACTATAGAAAGGTTCATTTTGAATAACAAAAGAAAAGCAAACGAATTATTAAGAGCATACCGAACTATCTTATTACAAGAAGAGCATAGTGATAAAAATAATGAAATCATTGATATATTGACAAACCTAGCAGGAATAGTCGTTAGAAAAAATGGCAAACTTCAAGTTGCCAATAGAATTTATGCTGAAATTTTTAATTTGGAATGGATTGAAACAACATTAGCAAGAATTGAACCTTACTCAACATATTACATAGAACGTCCTCCTCTAGAAAAGAGATGTTATGAAGCAATCTCAAGGGACGGTTGTTTACTTCGTATTAAAGCCCCTCATCAAATGGGAAAAACATCCCTTCTGCACAAAATCTTAGATTATGCTAAAAAACAAAATTATATGACCGTACTGATTGATTTTCAGTTACCTGATAGAAGTATTTTTGAAAATCTAGAAACTTTTTTAAAATGGTTTACTTTGAGCATTACCAATTCTCTAAATTTACCAAATAAGATGGATGAATACTGGGATAATGAATTTAGAGTGAGTGTTTATTTAAGATGCTCTCACTACTTGGAAGGATACATCTTAAATCAAATACAAACACCTTTAATTTTATTCTTAGACGAGTTTAGTGGAATTTTTGATTATCCTGCTATTGCTCAAGATTTTTCATCCTTTTTACGTAGTTGGCATGAAAGAAGTAAAACTAGTAAACAATGGACAAAATTAAGATTAGTTCTTAGTTTATCTACAGAAATGTATCGTCCTCAGCCCATTAATACTTCCCCCTATAACGTTGGCATTGAAATTAAATTACCAGAGTTTAATCTTGAGCAAGTTGAGAGTTTAGTTCGGGCGTATGACATTAATTTAGAAACATCTCAAGTAAATAAACTTACGAATATAATAGGAGGACATCCATATCTAATCCAATCGGCATTAAAAGCTATTTGTGATCAAAATCTGAGTTTAAAGCAATTATTAGAAAAAGCTCCAACAGAAGAGGGAATTTATCGTGATCATTTGCGACAAAAACTCTTAACCCTTGAACAATATCCCGAATTAAGAGAGGCTTTTAAACAGGTTATTGCCCAAGAAAATCCAATCAGACTAGAATCTGTCTTAGCTTATAAATTGGAAGCTTTAGGTTTAGTCGTATTTACTAGAAATGAAGTTACTATTCGTAATAATTTATATCGTTTATATTTTCAAGACATTCTTTTTACTTCGTAGCAATGCGATCGCATTTTCAATGGATAATGGATAGGCGATCGTCTCTAGCCTGGACTGGCTAATTACTTTTCTCTTTAAACCGAATCATGCTAACCTTAAATCATAGTTTTTTGGAATAACTTTTCAGAATCAGTAATTTTCTAAAAGTACATATTAATAACTTGTCCAATAAACATCCGTAACAGCAATTCCAAATTCAGAATGTAGTCCAAGAGACAAAAGTCTTGAAGTGCTTACGGTCAAGGGGTTTTGTATCAATATGTGGAATCAGCGTAATGCTCTATTTAGTGATTGATCAAGTTTGTTTGCAGGTT
>Ga0208854_1000053_pt1 | contig 23080 bp, 20 predicted proteins | sample LakMenEpi30Nov11_FD_150748 | JGI IMG/M metagenome (GOLD analysis project Ga0208854, IMG submission 150748) | Freshwater microbial communities from Lake Mendota, WI - 30NOV2011 deep hole epilimnion (SPAdes) | ecosystem: Environmental > Aquatic > Freshwater > Lake > Epilimnion/Euphotic zone ...
TACGTGAAAAATATGCACAAGGATTAGTGGGCCGTGAAGAACTGCTGGCTTCTGAGTCTGCTGCTTATCATGGTGAAGGTACGTGCACATTTTATGGCACTGCAAATAGCAATCAAATGTTGATGGAGGCTATGGGCCTTCATATTCCGGGCGCTGCATTTATTCATCCACGGGAAGATATTAGAGAAGAAATTACACGAGAGTCGGTGCGATCTCTCCTGAATATTATTAAAAATAAAACTAACAAACCTATTGGTAAATTAGTAGATGAGCGTGTGATAGTCAATGCGATGGCAGCCTTACTAGCAACTGGCGGATCAACAAACCATCTTATTCATTGGGTTGCTATCGCAAGAGCTGCAGGCATTATTATTGACTGGACAGATTTTCATGATCTTGCGAAGTCAACGCCATTATTAGCAAGTATTTATCCAAACGGCAAAGCTGATGTCAATGAATTTCAAACCGCAGGCGGGCCTGCATTTGTGATTCGTGAGCTCATTGAGACTGGATGTATGTATCCGGATGTGATGACTATCAGTGAAGGTGGCTTAAAAGAATATACAAAAAAACCTAGCAAAGAAAACGGCAAAATTATTTGGACTGACCTCCCTAAAAAAAGTGGTGATGACACTATAGTCAGAACTGCAGATCACCCATTCAGTGAATCGGGTGGACTTAAATTGCTAAATGGTAATCTCGGACGATCAGTCATTAAAATATCTGCTGTACCAGAAGATCGTTACATTATCGAAGGCCCTGCAATTATTTTTGATACACAAGAAGAGCTTTTAAGCGCGTTCGATAGAGGAGAGCTTGAAAAAGATTTTGTTGCAGTCGTTAGATTCCAAGGACCTAAAGCAAATGGAATGCCAGAATTACATAAACTTACACCACCTCTAGCTGTGCTTCAAAATAAAGGGTTTAAAGTAGCAATAGTTACGGACGGAAGAATGAGTGGCGCTTCAGGTAAAATTCCAGCCGCAATTCATCTAAGTCCAGAGGCTTCAGCAAATGGACCTATTGGAAAAATCCGCAACGGGGATACGATCCGATTGAATGCGTTGGTAGGGACTCTCAATGTTTTAGTTGATGAAGATACATGGCATGAAAGAGAATATGAAGTACTCTCAGACAAACATAGAAATGATAATGCTCATGATATTGGCCGCGAGTTATTCGCGGGCATGAGAAAAAATGTGCTATCTGCCGAAGAAGGGGCAGTCACATGGCTTTGATAATATAAGGACAATATGAAAACATTAGATTTAGTAAATTATGGACCAGTGATACCAGTGATTGTGATTGATAAAGTTGAAGATGCCGTGCCTATGGCAGAAGCTCTTCTCGAAGGTGGTATTAAAGTTTTAGAAGTCACTTTAAGAACTGCATGCGCTATGGAGGCTATGGATAGAATTATTAAGCATCTGCCGGAGGCTATCGTTGGAGCTGGAACAGTAAGAACTAAAGAAGATGCCTCAGCCGTAAAGTCAATTGGTTGTCAGTTTGCAGTGAGTCCAGGCTATACAAGTGAAATAGGAAAGCATTGTTTGGACATTGGACTACCTTTATTGCCAGGGGTATCGACAGGAAGCGAAGTTATGATGGCTAATAATGATGGTTATTATTTCTTAAAACTTTTCCCTGCAGTTGCAGTAGGCGGTATTAATCTTCTAAAAGGATTTGCAGGCCCATTTTCTGACGTTAAGTTTTGTCCAACAGGTGGCGTAACTGTTCAGTCAGCTTCAGATTTTTTGAGTCTGCCTAATGTTCCTGTCTGCGGCGGAACTTGGCTAACCCCAAAAGATCTTGTCGCAAACAAAAATTGGGTAGAAATTACAAAACTAGCAAAAGAAGCCAGTGCGATTCAACGTCTTTAGCATTATTCAAAAATAATGCTGCCTATTTCCCAATATAAAACAATCCTATTTGATTGTGATGGGGTTATTCTAAATTCAAACTTTTTAAAAATAGAAGCATATCGGTTAACTGCATTAGAATTCGGAGCATCCGAAGAAGATGCTATGAGGCTAGTTAACCATCACATCGAATATACAGGCATATCTAGAAACATTAAATTTGCTTATTTTTTAGAGACCATACTTAAAAAGCCAGCAGATGAGTCAGCCATGAATCATTTGCTAAGACAATTAAACATTGAAGTTGAGAGACTCCTTGAAAATTGTGATATCGCTGAAGGCCTAGAAAATCTTAGAGAAAAAACAAAACAGGCTCACTGGATGATTGTTTCCGGTGGTGATCAAGAAGAAATTATTCGGCTTTTTTCTAGAAAATCATTATTAAAATATTTTGACGTTGGTATTTTTGGAAGCCCTGATTCTAAAGAAGAAATTGTGGCGCGCGAATTAAAAAAATCTACAGGACAAGCGCCTGCTTTATTTATTGGCGATTCAAAATATGACTATCAAGTTGCAAAGAAGAATAATTTAGATTTTATTTTTTTAAGTGACTGGACAAATTTCTTCGAGTGGAAACATTTTTGCGAAGAAAATAAAATTGAAGTCTATCAAAAGCTAAACGATCTAAATCGTTAAATAAGTTTTTTTATAATCTCACTAGGCTTAATATTTTTTAAGCAATTGGTATGTTGAAGAGGGCAAATTCTTTCAAAGCAAGGGCTGCATGAGAGATCGAGATAAGCTAATTTTGCATGCCTACTCAATGGTGGGGTTTTTTTAGGGTCAGAAGAGCCAAAAATAGCGACTTGTTTAATATTTAAACTTGCCGCCACATGCATAAGTCCGGAATCATTACTTAAGAACGTTTGGCATAAACTCATTACATCAATCACCTCTTCAAGTTTAGTTTTGCCGATCAGATTAATCACTTTGTTTTTTGTGAGTCGATCTAAAGTTTTTCCTAAATCTTGATCGTGAGTAGAGCCTAATGAAATAACTACCCATCCTTTTTGTATAGCCTCATTTGCTACATCAGCAAAATACTCAATAGGCCATCTTTTAGACTCACCGTATTCAGCACCAGGGGCAATACCAAGAACTTTCTCAGATCCGCTTAATTTACCTGGCAAAAGTTTTTTACCCTGACTAGGCTTCGAGATAAGGTATGTCGATAAACTCACCTTAGTGCTTTTTGATTTTGGTGCAAGCGCTAAAAATTGGTCAACCGTTCTATACAGTGAAGGATCTTTTTTAATGCGATCGTTAATTAAAGCAAAACGCACTTCTCCTAAAAAACCAGTGCGCTTTGAAATGCCTGCAAAAAATGGTATCAGAGCTGACTTAAATGAATTCGGTAAGACAATAGCCTGTGAATAACCTTCCAGCTTCAAAACTTTAGCAATCTGATAGCGTTTTAATATATTTAGCTCACCGTGAGAAAAAGGCAATGAAATAGATTGGTCAACCTCAGGCATTCTAGTCACCAAGGGAATCGTCCAAGCGGGAGAGGCTACATGAAGCTCACTATCAGGATAAATATCTTTAATGACCTTAAATAGCTTTTGTGCGATAACCATATCACCAAGCCATGATGGTCCAATAATGAGAATTTTTTTTGGGTTCAAAATCTTAAGAGATTTTTTTGAGGATAGCACTCGTGCTTCTACCTGGTACAACAGAAACTAATTCAACTTTTCCATGCCATTTTTTTAATTCTTGGTGGCCTACAACTTGATTTTTTTTATAATCGCTACCTTTAACTAAAATATCAGGCTGAATCTTTTTTATTAAATGAAGCGGTGTTGTTTCGCTAAAAATGATAATACTATCCACAGAAGAAAGTGCCGAAAGAACTCTTGCTCGATCTTCTTGGTGAATGACAGGCCTTGATTTACCTTTTAGCTTTGTGACTGACGAGTCGCTGTTAAGAGCTAAGATAAGGACGTCGCCTAGTTTTTTAGCTTTTTCTAGATAGGTCACATGCCCTGCGTGAAGAATATCAAAACAGCCATTTGTAAATACAATTTTCTTTTTTTGTTTTTTCCAAATAAGAACTTGTTCCATTAGAGCTGAGAGGGAGTGAATTTTTTTCTCTTGTTCGGAATGCTTAGAGCTTAAAGTTTCTATAAGGTTTTGAAGCGTGATAGGTATCGTACCTAATTTTCCAATTACTATACCCGCAGCTACATTTGCAATATTAAGGCAAGTCTCAATAGGCATCTTTGCAATCATGCATGCTGCAAGAGTTGCAATAACAGTATCGCCGGCCCCTGAGACATCAAATACCTGTTGTTGATTGACGGCAGGCAAGTTTTTAATAGTATTTTTTTGTATTAAATCGATACCATCTTCTCCCTTTGTCATGGCAATGAATTGCAAATTAAGAGATTTTTTTAATTTTAGAAGAGGTGTTAAAAAGTTCGTATTTTTTGTGACATGAATATGGCAAGCTTCGATAGCTTCTTTTTTGTTTGGAGTTATCGCAGTTGCATTTTTATATTTACTGTAATTAATACCTTTAGGGTCAACAAGTACTGGTATTTTTTTAGATTTTGCAAGTTTAATAACATGTTGGCATAGCGCTTCGCTTAAAACTCCTTTTGCATAGTCAGACAATATAACAATAGAAGGTTTTTTATTAAGAAGCGTTGATATTCTTTTAATTAGCGGTTTAGAATCAATCAAATCTGCTGTGGCTTCTTGATCAATTCGCATCATTTGTTGGTGTTCGCCAATAATCCGTGTTTTTGTGGTTGTTGGATTTTTGTCTTTGACAATACCATCTACACCAATATGATTTTTCTTGAGAATATCAAGTAACTTTTTACCATCTACATCATCACCAATTTGACCAGCTAAAGTTGTTTTGATACCAAGCTGAGCTAAATTAGCTGCTACATTGCCTGATCCGCCAATACGATCAAATGACTCTTTTAATCTGACAACTGGAACAGGCGCTTCGGGTGAGATTCTTGAGACGCTACCTATTAAATAGCGATCTAACATTAAATCACCCACAACTAAAGCCCACTTTTTTTGTGCATTAAATTTATTTTTAATAATGTCAATTTCACTCATAAGCTATTGACCTTCATCAATGAGTTCGCAGAGCGTATGTCCAATGAGAATGTGTGCCTCTTGAATTCTTGCTGTTTCGTTTGAGTCTACAACGATAGCGTGTGTTGATATTTTTTTAATGAGACCACCATCGCCGCCCGTTAAGCCAATTGTAATAGCACCTAATGTATTTGCTTTTTCTAGCCCTTTAATGACATTTTTACTATTGCCTGATGTGGAAATACCAATCACTACATCATTTTTCAAACATAGCGCTTCGATTTGCCTTGAAAAAATATGCTCATAGCCATAATCATTTGCGACAGCGGTAATAATCGAAGTGTCTGTCGTTAATGCAATAGCAGGCAGTCCTTTACGCTCTTTAACAAATCTACCTACAATTTCTGCTGCAATATGTTGGCTATCAGACGCGCTGCCGCCATTTCCAAAGATCAGCACTTTACCGCCTGAGTGAACTGTTTTTTTAATAAGACTTGCAACTTCATTGATCTGTGGAATAAGCGAAGTTAATTTTTGAATCGTGTCTTGATGCTTCTTAAAAATAGATTCAATTTTCTTTAAATTTTCATTACTCATGCGTAAGTATCACTTTTAGTTAAATAATTTATTGCGTAATCCTCAACGCCTTCTTCAATGCTAAGAAAAGGCTTTGTGTATCCAGCATCTTTTAGTTTTTTTATATTAGCTTCAGTAAAGTATTGGTATTTTCCCTTAAGATCATTTGGCATATCAATATATTTAATTGTATTTAGATCGCCCTTAACACTTTTCACAAGCGATTCAGCAAGTGCTTTAAAGCTTGAAGCTTTTCCTGTGCCTACATTATAGATACCTGAATGTTTTTTGTGACTTAAAAAATGTAAAACAACTGCTGCAGCATCTTTTACATATACAAAATCTCTTAATTGCATACCATCTTTATAGTCAGGACGATCGCTCTTGAAGAGTCTAATTTCACCTTCTGTTTTAAGTTGATTAAATGCATGAAATACAACGCTTGCCATTCTATCTTTATGATACTCGTTTGGACCATAGACATTAAAGAATTTAAATCCACACCATTGAGGAGGTGTTTTTTCTTTTGCGAGGACTTGTTGCACTGCCCATTGATCGAAAAATTGTTTTGAATACCCATAAGCATTTAGAGGCCTTAGTTTTCTGAGCTCGGCTTCATTGTCATCATAGCCAAATTCTCCTCCGCCATAAGTAGCTGCTGAGCTTGCATAAAGAAAAGGCACGTTATGATCGCTTGCATAGCGCCATAGATTTTGACTGTAACGAATATTCTGGTTTAAAAGCTTATTAAAATCTGTTTCAGTTGTAGCGCTGATAGCCCCCATATGAATAATAGCTTCAATTTCTTGTTTTTTTTCAAGCCAAGGAAATAGATCATCTTTATCAAGGTAATCAATATATGTTCGCTTACTTAAATTGTTCCATTGATCTTGATGATGAATATCATCAACGACGATGATATCTTTTCTGTCGAGAATGCTATTTAGATGCCAAGCAATGACACTTCCAATCATGCCAGCACCACCCGTAAGTATTATCATAATGAGATTGTCTTTAAATAATTAAGACTGTTTCTTTTCTAAAAGCGTAACTCTTTTTTTTGTGATTGCTGAATTGTTAGCTTCTTTTTTAGCTGTCCAGTTTTTATCAATCCAGCCTTGTAAATTTTCTAAAATTATACCTTGCATCGCATCAATCCAATCTGGATTGTCATTGAGAGCAGGGATATAACTAAAGTTTTTACCGCCATTACTTAAGAAAATATGTCTACCCTCAATATTAATTTCTTCTAAGGTTTCTAAGCAGTCGCTGGAGAAGCCTGGACAAATCACATGAACATTCTTTTCTTTCTTTTTTCCGAGATCAGCCATCATTTCAGCGTAATAAGGTTTTAGCCATTCAGCCCTGCCAAAGCGGGACTGGAAAGAGACTATATATTCGCTTTCCTTTAATTTTAAAGCCTCAGCAAGTAAGCGGGCAGTTTTATAGCATTCACAATGATAAGGATCGCCTTGCATCAGTGATTTTTTTGGAATGCCATGAAAGCTCATGACTAACTTTGTGGGCTTTCCATTTTTTTTCCAGAATTGCAGGACGGATAATTTAAGCGCGTTAATATAAAGAGGATGATCGTGGTAATTCCTAACGGTTCTTACTCCTGGCACATTTCTTGTTTTAAGAAGCACACGCCATAGCGCATCCATTGCTGACGCACTTGATGAAGCAGCATATTGAGGATAGAGCGGAAGCAAGAGAATTTTAGTGCAATTCTTTTCTTTTAATTTGAGGACCGCATTTTTCATTGAAGGATTGCCATATGACATTCCTAATTCAATTTCAATAGGCTGAGATACTGACTTTTTGATTTTTGCGGTTAATGCTTTTGTTTGATTTGTGGCATTGACTAAAAGTGGAGAGCCTTTTTTAGTCCAAACTTTTGCATATTTTTTTGCTGAACTGCCTGGCCTAAATACTAAGATAATGAAATGAAGTATCCAGCACCAAATAAATCGAGGCACTTCGACTACTCTTCGATCCATGAGAAATTGTTGTAAATATCTTCTTACAGCATGCGTACTCAAGGAATCAGGGGTTCCTAAGTTTGCGAGTATTACGCCTATTTTGGGGTGATCACCATGTTGGTATTGCGGTTCTTTTGTGAAGTAATTCATTTTAGTGTTGACTCAATGCGTTAGAAAGAAGTTTTGCTGTGATATCGACAATCGGAATGACTCTTTCGTAAGCCATTCTTGTAGGACCAATCACACCAAGGGTGCCTACAATTTCACCATCTGTTTCATAAGGAGATGTAACGAGACTACATTCATCTAGAGACGAATAGCCTGATTCATTTCCAATAAAAATTTGAATGCCTTCTCCAAGCTGACTTTGATCAAGAAGTTTCATAAGGGCTGTTCGCTTTTCAAATATCTCAAAAATTTTTCTTAAGCTGGATATATTTTTTGCGAGCTCTTCAGATTGGATAAGATTATTTTGTCCTGTGATCACGATCGATCCGCTCTCTGGCGAAATGACATCATTACCGACTTCAATAGCTGCCGTCATAAGTTTAATCATATCAGCATGCATTTTAGATAATTCATCCACGAGTGTATCTTTAACTCTAGCAAAAGTGTTGCCACTAAAGTTGTGATTAAAATAATTTGCAGCCTCAACTAAGTCATCATGAGAGTAGTGCTTTTCTGTCATGACAATTCTGTTTTGAACATTGCCGTCATTTGTCACAATAATGACAAGAATTTTTTTCTCAGATAAGCCTATAAATTCTAAATGTTTAAAGGTTGTTTTCTTAGCCTTAGGAATAAGAACTACACCAGCAAAATGTGTCAGTGTTGATAAAATATCCGCAGCATTATTAATAATTTTTTTATTGTCACCAATATTCATTTGATCTTTTAATGAGCTAATGATTTTGTCATCCAAAGGTTTTACAGTTAGAAGAGAATCTACAAAGAGCCTATAACCTAATTGCGTAGGAATTCTTCCTGCTGAAGTATGGGGGCTTGTGATAAAACCAAGATCCTCTAGATCTTTCATAGTATTTCGAATAGAGGCTGGACTTAGGTCAAGGCCGGACGATTGAGAAAGGGTTCTAGATCCCACGGGCTGCCCATCATAAATGTGTTGCTCAATGAGGGTTTTTAGAAGAATTTGGGCGCGCTTATCTAGCATCATCAAATAGGGTTATTCATATAAATCGTTATGCTTTAAAATAGTCAGTAAAGCCTAATTTTCATAGTGTAATAAGCCATTCTAGCATGCGGTACTTTTGAAAATGAATGCTTAATATACTAATTTTTCTTTATTAAATTGCTATATATTCTTTCATCCTAAGTATGCTTTAATTCAATTATGGAAAGTCTCTATAAATCAGTCGCAATTATCGGAAAATATGCGAGCGGAAGTGAATCTTCTGACATTGAATCCCAGCTTTTAGAGCTCGCTCAATATTTGACGAATAAGCATATCAATATTTTTATTGAGGCTAAAACACATCAGTCCGGAAAATTTCAAGCTTTTAAAGCTATTAATCTAGAAGAGATTGGTGAAAAAGCTGATCTCGCCATCGTTGTGGGTGGGGACGGGACGATGTTGGGGGTTGCAAGATCGCTTGTGAATTTCGACATTCCATTAATAGGCATTAACCAAGGCCGTTTTGGGTTTTTAGCAGATCTGAATACAAGCAACATGTTTGAGTCTATCGATGAAATCTTTCAAGGCTCTTCTTATAAAGACAAAAGAATGTTGCTGCAGTCTAAAATTTTTAGAGGCTCAAAATGTATCCATGAATCATTAGCACTTAATGATGTTGTAGTAAGAAGTGGATCTCGCTTAATTGAATTAGAAGTTTCTATCAATGGCAGTTTTGTCCACAAGCAAAGATCAGACGGACTTGTTGTGACAACACCAACAGGCACAACTGCTTACGCACTTTCAGCTGGCGGGCCCATTCTCCATCCTGAATTAGAGGCAATTTCTATCGTGCCAATTAGCCCGCATACATTAAGTAATCGCCCAATTGCAGTGAGTAGTAAAAGTGCTATTGAAATTCATGTGGTGAGTATGGATGAATCTTATTTAAGTATTGATGGACAGCTTAAAGTGCCGCTTGAGATTCATGATCGTGTCGAAATTATTCGCGCAGAAAAAATGATCACGTTTCTTCATCCAAAAGACTACTGTTATTTTGAGATGCTTAGAAAAAAATTAAACTGGGGTTAATAAAGCACTATGTTACTTAATCTCTCTATCCTTGATTTTGTCATTGTCGATAAAATGAGCTTAGATTTTAAATCTGGTTTTTCAGCATTAACTGGCGAAACGGGTGCTGGAAAGTCCATTCTTATTGATGCTTTGTCTTTAGCTTTGGGCCAAAGAAACGAAGGCGGAGTCGTCAGGCTTCATCAAGATAAAGCTGATATCAGTGCTATCTTTGATATTAAGCACAATCAAGAAGTGATCGACTGGTTAAAAGAAAATGAATTGGAATCTGATGGCGCTGAACTTATTTTAAGAAGAGTCATTCATGCTGATGGCAAATCAAGAGCTTTTATTAATGGCAAGGTAGCCACGCTCCAGCAATTAAAAGAATTAGGCGAGTCCCTCGTTGATATTTACAGTCAAAACTCTCACCACTCACTTTTAAAATTAAGTGCACAGAGACAAATTTTAGATAACTTTGGTGGCCACTCAGATCTTGCAGCCACAACTTATCAACTTTACCAAGCATGGCACAAGCTTCATGTGCAAAAAATTGAGTATGAAAAAAACGCGCTAATCTATAGCGACGAACTTGCAGAGTTAAGAGATAAATTGCGAGAATTAAAACAATTTTCATTCACGTTGAGTGACTGGGAAACCCTGCAACAAGATCATGTCATGATGTCTCATGGTAATGAGCTCATTGAGGATGTTAATCTTTGTATTGAGCTTTTAGAAAAAGATGAAACGGCGATTTCTGACAGGCTTCATTTAGTCCAGCAGAAAATTTCTCATGCGCTTAGTATTGATGAGAAATTAAAAGAATCTTCGGATCTCATCGATTCTATTAATATTCAAATAGAAGAATTGCTTCGTTCACTCAATAGATATTTACAAAAAGTCGATTTAGATCCAGAAAGGCTTAAAGATATTGAAGCGCGGATTCAAGCGATTCATAATTTTGGCAGGAAGCATCGTATTAAGCCTGAAGATTTTGAGTCAACCTTACTCGCTTGGCAAGCTCGCATGGACGAACTCGAGTCTTTTGAATCAGATGACGGTATTGATGCCAAAGAAAAATTAGCCCTCGAAGCTTTTAATATCAGTGCGCAATTATTAAGTAAGGCGCGAAAGACTGCATCAGAAATATTAAGTCAGAATATTACTGCGGCTATGCAAAAGTTATCTTTTAGCCATGGAAGTTTTGAAGTTAAGCTCACACCTCAAGATCCAACAGCGCATGGATTAGAACAAATTGAATTTTTGGTAGCATCTCATTTGGGCGCAGAACCGAGACCTATTCATAAAGCCGCATCAGGCGGCGAGCTTTCCCGTCTAAGCCTCGCGATTCGTGTTGCATCCATTTCTAAAGCGAATGTGCCCTGTATGATTTTTGATGAAGTAGATGTAGGTATTGGAGGAAGTGTAGCGGAAATTGTAGGTAAGCTTTTAAAAGAACTAGGACATCACGATCAAAGACAAGTTTTAGTGATCACGCATTTGGCGCAAGTAGCATCATTAGCTATTCATCATTACAAAGTGTCTAAGACCCAGGAAAATAATCAGACACTCAGCCACATTCATTTGATGGATGACAAGATGCGCATCGATGAAATTGCGCGTATGTTAGGTGGTGTATCGATCACGGATACGACAAGGGCGCACGCGAAGGAAATGTTGCAAGTTTAGACTTTATTAGGGCAGGGGTTTCTATTACATTCAGCATAAATATAGAGCGAATGTTCTTGGATAGTAAATCCTTTTTTCGTTGCAATCATTTTCTGTCTCTTTTCAATCTCATCATCACAAAATTCTTCTACATGACCACATTGCATGCATACCAGATGATCATGGTGTTGTGAGTCGCTTAATTCAAAAACAGCTTTATCACTTTCAAAATGGTGACGAATTAAAAGACCAGCCTGTTCAAATTGAGTCAGCACACGATAAATCGTTGCAAGACCGACGTCTTCACCAGATTTAATTAAAAGTTTATACACGTCTTCGGCGGAAAGATGTTTCGCATCGCTGTGCTCAAAAAGACTTAAGATTTTAAGTCTGGGAAGCGTTGCTTTAAGCCCTGATTTTTTTAAATCTTTATGATCTTGTCCCATTGAAACACCTTAAAATTTGCTTTAGGAAGCATTTTGAATACTGTCTAGCATGTTATATTAATACGCATTATGTTTAAAGTTATAAAAATGCGTATATTTCTTCTCGTTTTAAGTCTTTTAGTCACCGCTTGCTCTCCTTCCTTACCCTCTATCAAGCCTTACAAAATGCCTATTCAACAGGGTAATTTAGTGACTTCAAAAATGATGATGCAATTAAAGCCTGGCATGACAAAAACCCAAGTGCGATTTGTGATGGGAACACCCCTCATTACAGACAGCTTCCATAAAGATCAATGGGATTATTTTTACCAAATGGAAAAAGACGGTGCAATCATCGAGAAAAGAAGAGTTATTTTGATGTTTGAAAAAGATTTGTTGGCTAAAGTAAAAGGCGATGTGATTCCTGCTAATGCAAATGCAAATAAAAATGAAGATCGTCAAGAGATAGTGCCTATTAAGAATAATGAGCCTAATCAAAATCCAGCGCAAAAAGAAAAGAGCATGCTCGATCGATTAAAGTTTTGGGAAGATGATGACAAGCCCATTGAAAAAGTTATGCCACCTAAGAAAGACGTGCCTGTAGAAGACAGAAAAATTGTGACTCCTAAAAAAGATATACCAGAGCCAGCTAAAGTTCCAGAGCCAGAGATGAAAAAACCTGTCACGGAAGTCGCTCCAGCAGACATTAAAAAAGAGCCTGCAGTTGCAAAACCAGAGGCTGCAAAGGCTGAAAATACGAAGCCATTGCCAGCTGAGACTGATCCAAATTATTTTGATTTGATGCTAGAAAAAATAGGATTCTAATTGTATGAGTAAAATAAATATTCTTATCGTGGGTGCCTCAGGCCGCATGGGCCAGAGTCTTATTCAAGAAATTACTAATGATAAAGACTTAGCTCTTGTAGCGGCTATTGATCATAAGTCGAGTGATAAATTAGGACGTGATGCAGGCGAGGCTATCGGCATTTCAACAGGCATTAAAATTGACTATGACATCACAAAAGTAATTTCATCTGCTGATGTTCTTATCGATTTCACAAGACCCGAAGCAAGCCTTGAGTATTTGAAATTATGCGAAGCGCATCAAGTGAAATATGTCATTGGTACAACAGGATTTTCAGATCAAGAAAAAAAATTGATTCTCGATGCTTCAAAAACGATACCTATTGTTTTTGCGCCCAATATGAGTGTAGGGGTTAATTTACTGATTTCGCTTGTTGAAAAAGCAACGCAATTACTCAAAGATGATTTTGATATTGAAATTATTGAAGCGCATCACCGACATAAGATTGACGCTCCATCAGGTACGGCTTTAAGGCTCGGTGAAGCTGTTGCAAAAGCTAGCGGCAGGGACCTTAAAAAAGAAGCGCAGTATGAACGTTTTGGCAATACTGGCGAGCGTAAACAAACCACAATTGGCTTTTCAACAATTCGCGGTGGCGATATTGTAGGTGACCATACAGTTTTATATGCAGGCACCGGTGAGCGAGTTGAATTGACTCATAAAGCTTCAAGCCGAGCCACTTTTGCTAAGGGCGCATTAAAGGCAGCTAAATTTTTATCACACCAAAAATCAGGTCTTTTTGATATGCAGAAGGTCTTGGGACTTTCTGACAATTAAACCATTTATCAAGGTTTAGTGCGTTGAATTAAGGCGCTAAATCGACTATAATATCTACGATATTTGAAACGGGAGCTGCTAAAAACTTCTCCCGTTTTGTATATCCAGTACCCAACCCTTGAATTCGCAAATACTGGAGAGTCATTTTGTCGCGAAATATGTCGGCAGTGTTAGTGCTTGCAGACGGAACTAAGTTTCGAGGCATTTCAATTGGGGCTCCAGGTTTAACCTCAGGTGAAGTTGTTTTTAATACTTCGATGACTGGTTATCAAGAAATTCTGACCGACCCTTCTTATACAAAACAAATAGTCACACTCACTTATCCTCATATTGGTAATGTTGGTGTTAATAAAGCAGATGTCGAATCTGACAAAGTCTATGCCAGTGGTTTAATCATTCGTGATTTAGCGATGATTGATAGTAATTTTAGAAGTGAACAAACCCTTTCCAAATACTTAAAAGAAAATCATATTGTTGCGATCGCAAATATTGATACTAGAAAACTCACAAGACATTTAAGAGAGCATGGCTCACAAGCAGGTTGCATTATTGCTGAGTCAGAAGACGATAAAAAAGCGCACCAAGAAGCAAAAACCTTTCCAGGACTTTCTGGCATGGATTTGGCTAAGGTCGTGAGCTGCAAAAAGCCTTATACATTCAATCAAGGCGAGTGGTCATTATCTGAAGGTTATAGCAATCACCTTGAATCAGATCATCACGTTGTTGCATTTGATTATGGCATTAAGAAAAATATTTTAAGAATGTTGGTTTCAAGGCGATGTAAAGTCACTATTGTGCCTGCTGAAACTTCTTATGAAGAAGTGGTTCGCCTAAAACCTGATGGTGTATTTTTATCGAATGGGCCAGGAGATCCTGAGCCATGTGATTATGCTATTAAAGCGATTAAACAATTAGTGGATGATGGTTACCCAACCTTTGGTATATGTTTAGGCCATCAACTTTTAGCTTTAGCGAGTGGCGCTAAAACATCCAAAATGAAATTTGGACATCATGGCGCTAATCATCCCGTTCAAGATTTAAAAACAAAACGCGTATTTATTACCAGTCAAAATCATGGCTTCACCGTAGACCAAACTTCACTTCCTAAAAATTTAGTAGCTACACATCAATCTCTTTTTGATGGCAGCTTACAAGGGATTGAAAGATCAGATCAGCCCGCATTTAGTTTTCAGGGGCATCCTGAAGCGAGCCCAGGCCCATCTGAAATGAGTTACTTGTTTGATCACTTTATTAATCTTATTGAAAAAAAGAAAAAAGGCTATGCCGAAGCGTAAAGATATTAAGTCCATACTTATTATTGGTGCTGGCCCAATTGTCATAGGTCAAGCATGTGAGTTTGATTATTCCGGCGCGCAGGCATGTAAAGCGCTTCGTGAAGAAGGATATCGTGTCATTCTCGTGAATTCTAATCCTGCAACTATCATGACAGATCCTGAGATGGCGGATGCGACTTATATCGAGCCGATCACATGGCAGATTGTCGAAAAAATTATTGCCAAAGAAAAGCCAGATGCACTCCTTCCTACCATGGGTGGACAAACGGCGCTTAATTGCGCGCTCGATTTAGATAAGTACGGCGTTTTAAAAAAATATAAAGTCGAATTAATTGGCGCTTCAAAAGAGGCGATCGATAAAGCTGAAGACAGACAAAAATTTAAAGAAGCCATGAATAAAATTGGTTTAGGATCTGCTAAATCAGCGATTGCACACAGTTTAGAAGAGGCCATTCAAGTTCAAGCGGGTATCGGTTATCCAGCAATTATTCGCCCATCATTTACGATGGGAGGCAGTGGCGGCGGGATTGCATACAATCGTGAAGAATTTATTGAGATATGTGAAAGAGGGCTCGAAGCATCTCCTACAAAAGAACTTCTGATTGAAGAGTCTTTGCTTGGCTGGAAAGAATATGAAATGGAAGTGGTTCGCGATTCCAAAGATAACTGCATTATTATTTGTTCCATTGAAAATTTAGACCCGATGGGAGTGCATACAGGGGATTCTATTACCGTAGCTCCTGCTCAAACACTCACAGATAAAGAATATCAAATCATGCGTAATGCATCGATTGCAGTCCTTCGAGAAATTGGTGTAGACACAGGGGGATCGAATGTGCAATTCGCAATCAATCCAAAAGATGGCCGTATGATTGTCATTGAAATGAATCCTCGCGTATCTCGTTCGTCAGCTTTAGCCTCTAAAGCTACTGGATTCCCTATCGCTAAAATTGCAGCAAAATTAGCAGTTGGTTTCACATTGGATGAATTGAAAAATGAAATTACAGGTGGCGCAACACCTGCATCATTTGAGCCAAGTATTGATTACGTAGTCACCAAAGTTCCAAGATTTGCATTTGAAAAATTTCCACAAGCGGATTCAAGGCTCACGACACAAATGAAATCCGTAGGGGAAGTTATGGCCATTGGACGTACTTTCCAAGAATCTTTTCAAAAAGCACTAAGAGGCCTCGAAATTGGTGTAGATGGACTAGATGAAAAAACGACTGATCAAGATCTCATTATTAAAGAGATGAGAGAACCTGGACCAGAGCGTATTTGGTATGTTGGCGACGCTTTTAGATTAGGCATGTCGATAGAAGATGTATTTGAACATTCCAATATTGATCCGTGGTTTCTCTATCAAATTAAAAATATTATTGATCTTGAAAAAGATTTATTAGGCACTTCTCTTAAAGATTTATCCAAAGAAAATTTATTTCATCTAAAGCAAAAAGGTTTTTCTGATCGAAGACTTGCAACGCTTCTAAAAGTTAAACAAGAAGATATTAGACATTATCGTCATAAGCATGATGTGCGACCCGTATATAAACGTGTAGACACTTGTGCTGCAGAGTTTTCAACAAATACTGCGTATATGTATTCAACATACGAAGAAGAATGTGAAGCAAAACCTACAGACAGAAAAAAAATTATTGTTTTAGGTGGCGGACCTAACCGTATTGGGCAGGGTATTGAATTTGATTACTGTTGTGTCCATGCAGCTTTAGCATTACGTGAGGATGGTTACGAAACCATCATGGTGAACTGTAATCCTGAAACAGTATCAACGGATTACGATACGTCAGACCGACTTTATTTTGAGCCCGTGACACTTGAAGATGTTTTAGAAATTGTTGCTATTGAAAAACCACTTGGCGTCATTGTTCAGTATGGCGGACAAACACCTTTGAAATTAGCTAAAGATTTAGAAAGTGCAGGTGTCCCAATTATTGGGACTACGCCGGATGCTATTGATATGGCAGAGGACCGTGAGCGCTTCCAAAAAATGCTAAATTCGATTGGACTTAAACAACCACCTAATCGCACAGCGAGAACGCCCGAAGATGCCATTCGTTTAGCAGAAGAAATTGGTTATCCACTTGTTGTGAGACCTAGTTATGTTCTAGGCGGTCGTGCAATGGAGATCGTGCATGAACAAGCCCAGCTTGAACGTTACATGAGAGAGGCTGTAAAAGTTTCTCATGACTCACCTGTACTCCTTGACCGCTTTTTAAACGATGCACTTGAAGTGGATGTGGATGCATTATCAGATGGTACAGATGTGATTATCGGTGGCATTATGGAACATATTGAACAAGCTGGTGTTCACTCAGGTGACTCAGCATGCTCCCTTCCTCCTTATAGCTTATCTAAAAAAATTCAAGATCAATTAAGAAAGCAAACAGTTGAGATGGCAAAAGCACTCAACGTTGTAGGTCTTATGAATGTTCAATTCGCGATTCAAGGTGAGGTGATTTACGTTTTAGAAGTAAATCCGAGAGCCTCTCGAACTGTTCCTTTCGTTTCTAAAGCATGCGGATTGCAATTAGCTAAAATTGCTGCCCGCGCAATGATAGGTTCGAGTCTTAAGTCACAAAAAGTTACAAAAGAAATTGTGCCTAAATTTTTCTCCGTGAAAGAAGCTGTCTTCCCATTTATTAAGTTTCCAGGCGTTGATACAATTTTAGGGCCTGAGATGAAATCAACGGGCGAAGTCATGGGGCTAGGTAAAACATTTGCGGAAGCGTTTATTAAATCTCAACTCGGCTCATCAACAAAATTACCAAAAGATGGAAAAGCATTTATCAGTGTGCGTCGTGAAGACCATCATAAAGTGGTTGAGATTGCAAAATCATTAGATACATTAGGTTTTCAAATTGTTGCCACTAAAGGAACCGCAAAAGCTTTAATGGATGCAGGGCTTAATGTTGAGCCAGTCAATAAAGTCGCAGAGGGAAGACCTCATATTGTGGATATGATTAAGAATAATGAAATTTCTTTTATTGTGAATGTGACGGAAGATAAGCGTGCTATTTCAGACTCTTATGAAATTCGAAGATATGCATTACAAAATAAAGTGACTTATTACACGACGATTGCAGGCGCTAAAGCCGCTTGTATTGGCATGAACTTCGTGGAAGAAATTACAGTCAACTCTATCCAAAGCTTGCATAAAGAACTCACTTAAAATACACTCAATTTTTATAAACCACACTCCATTCAAAGAGCGTGGTTTTTGTTTTAATAGGAATGAATATGCTTAAACAAATACCCATGACAATTAAAGGCGCTGAGCAGCTTAAGGAAGAGCTTCAGCGCTTAAAAAGTGTTGATCGCCCTAATATCATCCAGGCAATCTCAGAGGCAAGAGCGCAAGGCGACTTGTCTGAGAATGCGGAATATGAATCTGCGAAAGAGCGTCAAAGTTTTATTGAAGGTCGCATAGCAGAAATTGAAGCTAAACTTTCCACTGCTATGGTGATTGATCCTTCTTCGATTGTAGGCGAGAGTGAATGTGTGTTTGGTTCCACAGTTGAAGTGCAAGATCTAGATACAGAAGATATCTTTACATACCAAATTGTGGGCGATGATGAGGCTGATATTAAGCAGAAAAAGATTTCAATCAACTCACCGATTGCAAAAGCATTTATTGGTAAGGCTATTGGCGACGTGGCTGAAGTCAATACGCCAGGGGGTGCTAAATCCTACGAGATATTAGATATCAAGTATGTGTAAATTAAATTCATTTTTGTATTAAACTAAAAACATCATGAAACAATGGTTAGAAAATTTAGCGCTGGTTGCCGCAACCTTTTGGATAGGTGGGTTGTGGGTTGTGGGTATTGTGGCTTATGAATTATTTAAGCTGATTCCTGAGGCGCAACTTGCAGGTAATATTGCGGGCCAGCTTTTTAAGATGATGGCATATGTGGGTATGGCAACGAGTATTTTTTTATTAATTCAGCGCGTTTATCAGTTTGGCACGAATGCGTTAAAGCAAAGTTTTTTCTGGTTGGTTGTACTGATGCTCGTTTTAATTCTTATCAGTCATTTAGGTATTAATCCCCTTTTAGAAAAATTCAAATTAGATGCGATGCCGAAAGATGTGATGGAGAGCGTATTTGCTGATCGATTTACAACGTGGCATGGCGTATCAAGTATTGCGTATTTGCTTGAGTGTTTCTTGGGCGTTTTTGCGATTTTAAAAATTAGATAATTATTTGGGTATAACGATCTTAGGCTCGGATGCCTGACGATAAACAATAATTTGCAAGCCAATATGATGAACGGCGGTTGCCTTAAGTGCCTCACATATTTCACTTAACATGGATTCACGAACCGATCTATCATCATTTTGAATTTTAATTTTAATCAACTCATGTGCGTTAAGATTAAGCTCAATTTCCTTAATGACTGATGCTGATAAACCCTTATTCCCAATTCTAACCACTGGATTTAATGTGTGCGCTAAGCTTCGAAGGTATGCAATGGCTTTTGAATTCAAGGTAGAAAACTTCTTAAGATCTAAAAGAATCGATTTTAACAGATGAAAAGAACAAGAACTAGCAAGGCTTGGATGCAAGAGCATGTAAATGATGCCTTCGTTAAACAAGCCCAGAAAGATGGCTTTCGATCTCGAGCTGCTTACAAGCTTATGGAGATCCATGAGAAATATAAGCTCATCAAGCCTGGTATGAATGTCGTCGATTTGGGTTCAACTCCTGGAAGTTGGTCTCAGGTAGTAGCAAAACTCCTTCAAGGTAAAGGCCACATTATCGCTATGGATTTACTGCCTATGGATCCTATTCCTAGGGTCGATTTTATTCAGGGAGATTTTAGAGAAGAAGCCTCATTAAGAGAGCTTGAAGCCTACTTAAATAATTCGATGATAGACCTTGTAATTTCGGATATGGCCCCCAATATTACAGGGATAAAGACAGTTGATCAGCCAGGTGTTATGCATCTTACTGAGCTTGCTTTAGATTTTTCTTTGCAATGGTTGAAACCAGGCGGTCATTTTCTAGTCAAAACCTTTATTGGCGCTGATTTTGATGAGTTGGTGAAAAAGATGCGTCCTGAGTTCGAAAAAGTTATCACAGTTAAGCCTAAAGCTTCACGTGATCGAAGTAGTGAGGTTTATTTGCTAGGCTTTGCAAAAGCTTAAAAAGTCATAATGTAGTCACGTAATTAGGTTTAAAATTAAATGATTAAATCAGATGATACGAGGTCATCCATCAATTGAATAACAACACACTAAAAAGCATTGCCATCTGGGTTGCGATAGCACTCATTCTCATGACGATTTTTAATCAGTTCTCAGGGTCTTCGAAAACTGATACACCACTTGTCTACTCTCAATTTATGCAGCAGGTTAAAGAAGGCAGGATTGCCAAAGTTGAGATTGATAACCATAGAATCAAAGGTACAACGAGCGAGGGTAAGAAATTTAATACTTATGCTCCCACTGATCCTTGGTTGGTGTCCGACCTTCTAAAAAATAATGTCATTGTGGAAGCTAAGCCTGAAGAACAGCAATCAGTGCTTATGAGTATTTTCATTTCTTGGTTTCCGATGATTCTTCTAGTGGGCGTTTGGATTTTCTTTATGCGTCAGATGCAAGGTGGCTCCAAAGGTGGCGGCCCATTTTCATTTGGTAAGAGTAAAGCTAGACAACTTGATCAAACGAATAATCAAACAACATTTGCTGACGTAGCGGGCTGTGATGAAGCAAAAGAAGAAGTTACAGAAATTGTTGAATTCCTAAAAGATCCAAGCAAGTTTCATAAATTAGGTGGCCGCATACCAAGAGGCGTTCTCATGGTGGGACCTCCAGGCACAGGTAAGACATTACTAGCGCGTGCAATTGCGGGTGAAGCTAAGGTACCTTTCTTTACGATTTCAGGATCTGACTTCGTAGAAATGTTTGTAGGTGTAGGTGCTGCTCGTGTAAGAGATATGTTTGAACAATCTAAAAAGAGTGCGCCATGTATTATTTTTATTGATGAAATTGATGCGGTAGGTCGTCATCGAGGTCAGGGTTCAGGTGGCGGTAATGATGAGCGCGAACAAACACTCAATCAGCTTTTAGTTGAGCTCGACGGCTTCGAACCTAACTCAGGCGTGATCGTCATTGCGGCAACTAATCGTGCAGATGTCCTCGATAAAGCTTTATTACGTCCAGGACGTTTTGATCGACAAGTGATGGTATCTCTTCCTGACATTAAAGGTCGCGAAGAAATTCTTTTAGTACACATGAGAAAAATTCCAGCAGATCCTGATGTGAAAGCAAGCATCATTGCCAGAGGTACGCCAGGCTTTTCAGGCGCTGACTTAGCTAACCTTGTAAATGAATCAGCATTGTTTGCCGCTCGAAGAAATAAACGCACCGTCGATATGCAAGATTTTGAAGATGCCAAAGATAAAATCTTTATGGGGCCTGAAAGAAAATCACTCGTGATGAGAGAAGAAGAGCGAATGAATACAGCATTCCATGAGTCAGGTCATGCAGTGGTTGCAAAATTACTACCTCACGCAGATCCTGTGCATAAAGTGACAATTATGCCTCGTGGTTGGGCGTTGGGTCTTACATGGCAGCTGCCAGAGTTTGATCGTATTAGTAATTACAAAAATAAGATGCTAGAAGAAATCTCAATTCTCTTTGGCGGACGTATTGCAGAAGAAGTTTTCATGAAGCAAATGTCGACAGGCGCATCGAACGACTTTGAGCGCGCAACGAAATTGGCGCGTGATATGGTAACGCGTTACGGTATGTCAGATAAGTTAGGTACGATGGTCTACGTAGGACAAGATCAGGACTCTTTCTTTGGTTCGATGTCTTCGAAAACAATTTCTGAAGCAACTCAACAAAAAGTCGACGCTGAGATTCGCCGTATTCTTGACGAGCAATATAGTGTGGCTAGAAAGTTGATTGAAAAAAATCGTCGCAAAGTCGAAGCAATGGCAAAAGCTTTACTTGAATATGAAACGATTGATGCAGATCAGATCAATGACATCATGGCAGGGAAAAAAGCGAGACCACCAAAACCTAAACAAACACCTAATCCTCCGAAGATCGATAAAGGTTCTTCAGGTACAAAGGTAGCGGTAGCTCCTCAGCCGAGCGCCAAGGGCTAAATGAAATCAAGGCTAGTTTATCTAGCCTTTGTTTTTTTACAATGCTTCAATTAAATAAACATTCCTTTGATTTAAAGCGCCCACTTGTAATGGGTATATTAAATATCACACCCGATTCATTTTCTGATGGCGGTATGTATTTAGATTTCAATACAGCTTTAAAGCGCGCTGAAAAAATGATCGAAGAGGGGGTTGATATCATCGATATTGGTGGAGAATCGACGCGGCCCGGATCAGACGCTGTCAGTGCAGATGAAGAATTAAAGCGTATTACACCTATTATTGAGGCGATAAAAAAAATTTCTGATATTGCCATATCAATTGACACATATAAACCCGAAGTTATGAAAGAAGTCATTGATATGGATGTGGCGATGATCAATGATATTTTTGCGCTACAAAAACCAAATGCTATCGATATAATAAAAAAATCAAATGTGGGCATCTGTTTAATGCACATGCAAGGTACACCTAAGACAATGCAACTTAATCCTATTTATAAAAATGTGATAAATGAAGTGAAATCATTTTTAGAAGAGCGTGTGAATCTTCTTACAAATGAAGGTATCGATAAATCGCGTGTTATCTTAGATCCAGGCTTTGGCTTCGGAAAAACATTCGAACATAACATAGACCTTCTACAAAACATTGAATCGTTTCAATCGCTAAATTTACCCATGCTGGTAGGCCTTTCCAGAAAATCATTCATTAGAAAAATCTTGAGCGGTGATCATGACGATCATCTATCAGGCAGCATTTCAGCAGCTATCTTTTCTGTATTAAAAGGGGCTAAAATATTACGAGTTCACGATGTAAAAGAAACCCAAAGCGCACTTAAGATTATTCATGTAGCTCAGAGCACGACTTAAATATGACAAGACATTATTTTGGAACGGACGGTATTCGAGGTGTTGTGGGTCAAGATCCCATCACACCTGACTTTTTTATTCGTCTAGGTTTTGCGATCGGGTCTATTCTCGTTAAAAATAATCGAGATGAAAAAATCAAACATCCAAGTGTTGTCATTGGCAAAGATACAAGAGTGTCAGGCTATATGCTGGAATCAGCGCTGGAGTCAGGATTTATTGCGGCAGGTGTCGATGTATATTTAACTGGCCCCATGCCAACACCAGCGATTGCCTATCTTACAAAAGCATTAAGGTCACAAGCAGGCATTGT